>CEOP01074167.1_pt1 | contig 17451 bp, 13 predicted proteins | sample 361301 | NCBI WGS metagenome assembly CEOP01 (sample SAMEA2619548, study PRJEB7988) | marine metagenome | biome: marine biome (ENVO:00000447); feature: deep chlorophyll maximum layer (ENVO:xxxxxxxx); material: "saline water (ENVO:00002010), including plankton (ENVO:xxxxxxxx)" | depth 55 m
GTGGCAACAATTCCACCATCAGCCCATTGACTCATCCCTCTTGTATTGGGAAGCTGAACCCATTCTATTGCATCTGCATACACCCCTAAATACCATGCATCTACTTCATCAGGATGACACTGAATTAATAGGGCAAAATTTCCTGTGATCATGAGTCTTTGGATATGATGTGCGTAGGAAGTATCTAAGGAGTCTGAAATGCTTTCATGAAGACAATTCATTTTTGTAGCACCAGTCCAGTAAAAGTCTGGCAACTTGTTGTAATTATCCAATTGATTTTTAGACTTATAGCTGGGCATCTCTCTCCAATAGATTCCTCGCATGTATTCCCGCCACCCCAAAATTTGACGAACAAATCCTTCTACTTGAGAAAGTTCAATGAATCTACTGTTTTTGTGATAATAATTGACAACGGTTTCAATAACTTCTTTTGGATGTAGTAATTTGACGTTTAAAGCAAATGAAATTCTAGAATGAAATAGATTACGCTGTTCATTGTGCATTGCATCTTGATAGTCTCCAAAATGAACCAAAAGATGGTTGCAGAAATATTCTAACTGAGCAAAGGCTTCTTCTCGATCTGCAGGAAATAGATAGTGCTCTTGAAGATAATTCCCAAAGGTTTTTATTCCAACTTTTTTAATGGCACTGAGAATTTCGTTTTGGGATCTTACGGCTGTTATATAGGCAGGCGGAATGGTTGGGGTACCTTTCCATTTTTTACGATTGTTTTTATCGAAGTTCCATTGTCCTCCTAGGGGTTGACCATTATCCATCAAAACATCAAATTTCTTTCGCATATTGCGATAGAAAAACTCCATAATCAATTGTTTTTTACCTTCAAAAAAAGATTTCAAATCTTCCCTTTCTGTTAAAAAATGTTCGCTATCGAAATGTTGAGAAGGAATCTCAAGTTCGCCACAGAGCGTCTTTAGTTGTTCATCCAGTCGGTATTCATCTGGTAATTGATATTCGAATTTTGAAATATTCTTTTCGGTTACTAGCTCTTTGATATTATCCGCTAAGCTTTTTTTAGAAATCTCGCTGCATATATCAAAATATATCACTTGATGTCCTTGAGATTTTAAAGTATTGGCAAAAGCGCGCATGGCAGAAAAAAAAGCGACTACTTTTTGGATGTGATGCACAACATAATCAGTTTCTTGTCTCAGTTCATAGATTACATAAATAGTTTCTTGCTCATTCACTTTGTACCATGAGTGATCTAGATTTAGTTGATCGCCAAGTATCAATCTTAATTTCATTAGAATAAAGTATTTTGAAGCCAGAGGTTTTGAAACTTGGAATTGGAATCGTAGCGTTGCGCTTGCCATCTAATATCAAACTTTCGATCTCTGGGATCATTTCCCACCCCAGAAATATACATCCAATTACCATAATTACTGTGAACGTCATAGTCAAGCAACATAGATTCAAAATAGGCTGCTCCAATACGCCAATCCATTTTTAGGTCTTTAGAAAAAAAACTTGCAACATTCTGACGTCCCCTATTACTCATCCAACCCGTTTGTTTTAACTCAATCATATTTGCATTTACAAAAGGCTCAGAAGTATTTCCCTCACACCAGTTTTCGAAAACTGAGTATGAGGCATCCCAGTGGTAATCTTTTTCCAATATTCCCCCAATTTTAAATATTTTATTACCGTGTTTCAGAGAGATATATTTAAAATAATCTCTCCAGATCAATTCAAAAATGAGCCAATATGTCGACTGGTTTTTTTGGATAGATTTTTCGTACCGCTTAATTTCCCAATAAATCATTTTCGATGAGATAGATCCATTTGCGAGCCAAGGAGAAAACTTTGAGCTGTAGTCCGAACCAATTAGTCCATTTCGTGTGTTTTTGTAGTATGAAAGTTTTTTGTTTTCCCAAAAATAAAGTCTTAATCGCTCAAGTGCGTTAGCAGTTCCTCCATGAAAAGGAAATGCACTTCTGTGATCAGTTTCATTATTTTCCAATCCCAGGTCAGTAAGCTGAGGTAACTCATAACTTTTTTCAAGTAAATTTGATAGGGGTAGTGGTTTGGGTAATGCTGTAATGGGTCTGATAGTTACTTCTTTTTCGCAACGCTTTCTAAATGAACTAAAAACCTCAGGGATTTGAGAAATATCAAATGGTAACTCCTCTGGGTGAAAAAGCATTTGCTCATAGTGCCTCTCCCAACTTGTACTCCCCTCAATGGCTTTTGAGACTTCTTTTTCTTCTTCTAATTCTTCTTCTGTCCACTCCCTTTGTAAATAAATATATTTAACCTGGTATTTTTTTACAATTTCAGGAATGGTTTTTTGGGGAGATTCTAGGTCTATAATGAGGGTTATATTCAGCTTTTTTAATGCAGCTTTAAGGCCCTTAATACTTTCGATTAAAAATTTTGTTCTATATTTTTCAGTTTTTTTAAAACCCCACTTGTTTTCGCCATAGTGATAGGGGTTAAAGGAGTAATAAGCGATTATATTATCACATTTTGCTATGGCTTGATTTAATCCGTGATGATCTTCGACACGTAAATCGTTCCTAAACCAGACCAGTGCCGAATCTATTCCCTTTGACATTTCTTACTACAATATTTTACGTTATCCCAGTCTCGTAACCATTTCTTTCTCCATAGAAAAGGCCTTTGACATTTTGTACAGATTTTAGAGGGTAGGTGTTGTTTCTTTAAGCCCTTCATGAAGGATTAAGTGCTGCTTTGTATGTTGTCAAACACCTTTCCCGAGCCATTTTATGTTCTACTATTTGAGTAGGGTAACTAGATGTATTTAAATCCTTTACCCATTTAGAAATATATTCCAGATTTTTATCAAATTTTTTTATTTGCTCATGGGGATTAAATATTCTAAAATAAGGTGCTGCATCTACACCGCATCCAGCTGACCATTGCCAATTACCCACATTACTGGATTGTTCATAGTCAAAAAGCTTTTCCGCAAAGTAGGCTTCTCCCCATCGCCAGTCAATCAGTAAATGTTTGCATAAAAAACTGGCGACCAACATTCTCACTCGGTTGTGCATGAATCCTGTCTCGTTCAATTGCCTCATTCCTGCATCAATTAATGGATAGCCCGTCTTTCCATTGCACCATTTTTCGAAATCTTCCTCATCGTTTATATAATCTACACGTTCATATTGTTTTTTAAAACATCGATTTATTGTATAAGGAAAATGCCAGATAATTTGCATAAAAAACTCTCTCCAAATCAATTCTTTGAGAAAAATATTATTTTCACGTTCTGAAGACTTTTTAACGAGTTTTCTAATACTTTGAGTGCCAAATCTTAAATGAACTCCTAATCGAGAAGTACTATCAATATTTGGAAAATTTCTAGTTTCTTCGTATTGGTCAATGGTTTTGTTATCGAATGTAAAAGGTTTGGGAGTAAAGTTTGATTCTATAAACCCCAAATCATTCATTGTGAGTTCAGGTAGTGGTGATTCGGTGTAAAATTTGTCTAAATGTTCCTCAGACGGAAAATATTCGATACCCTTTTCATAAAATTTGGTCAACCATTTTCTAGAATAGGGAGTGTAAACAACATAAGGTTTACCGTCATCTTTGGTAATTTCATTTTTCTCATAAATAACTTGGTCTTTATAGGTTTCAAAGACTACTCCTTCTTCCTTCAAAAAAGAACTGATTTCACTATCCCTTTTTAAGGCATATGGCTCATAATCGTGATTTACGATCACTTTTTCTATTGGAAAACTTCTGATTATTTTTTTTATAACATCCTTGGGAGTGCCTCGATAAAGTCCTACCTGGCACCTGTTCCCCCTCATGATGTTATTGATGCCACCCAAGGCGTTATAAATAAACGTTAATCTTGCATCATCTTTATTTAGATTTGAAGTTATATCGGTATCAAAAATAAAAACAGGAAGGACTTTATTTCCTCCTATTAGTGCTTCGTACAAACCTTTATTATCGTTAAGCCTTAAGTCTCTTCTAAACCAGAAAACAGTCAGCTTTTTCATAATATTTAACTTTTAATACTTCCTATTCCACCATCAATAGTTAAAGTCTGTGCTGTCATCCAGCTACTTTCATCACTAATAAGAAATTTTGCCATTTGAGCAATTTCTTTTGCATTTCCAACTCTTTGAAGGGGATGTCTTGAGGCAGCGTTGGTTTTTTTTGTTTCGTTATTTAGAAATTTTTCAGCCATACGCGTGTCAACTAATGAAGGCGCAATCACATTAAATCTGACTTTAGGGGCCAATTCTGCGGCCAATGATCTTGCCAATCCTTCGAGGGCACCTTTGGCAGTTGCAACGGAACTGTGAAATGGCATTCCAGTTCTTACTGCTACTGTACTAAACAATACAACACTTGAGGGTGTTTCACTATTTTGTAAATTATTTTGGACAGCTTGAAGGGTTTTAATTGCTCCCAATACATTTATTGAAAAGTCTTGAATGAAAACCTCTTGCTTAAGTCCCTTAAATGGTCTTAGATTAATGCTTCCTGGACAATAAACAAAGCCATTCAATTGGTCTGGAATTTTATTTATATCCAAATCATCTTTATCAACATCAAACGGAAGATAAGAGACTGGTAAATCACTAATGGTTTCATTGGTTCTACTAGCAACGATGACGTCATTTTCCTCGCAAAGCAGTTTTACCAATGCTAGTCCCACGCCAGAACTTCCTCCTATAATAAGTATATTTTTTTTCATATTAATTGTTTTTGTATTCTCCAAATAGCTCTATCAATTTTTTTTTTCTGTAATCAAATATTTCCTTGAGCTTGGGCTTTACTAAGATAGGATGAACCATTTGTCCCAAAATACCCATCGGTATTTTATAATCAATAATATCTTCCATTTCAACCCCGTTTTTAATCGGTTTAATAAAGTGTTTATGATGCCATAATCTATAGGGACCAAAACGCTGTTCATCTACAAAATATTCACCCTTACACACATGGGTAATCTCGGTAACCCATTTTGTTGGAATTCCTAGAATAGGAGTAACAATGTATTGTATTATTTGGCCTGGATACATTTTTTTTTCTGTTCCACTCAAAATTTCGAACCCCATGTAGTCCGGTGTAATGGTCTTCAAATTATCGGGATCTGACAAAAAATCCCAAGCCTCTGAAGTTGAAATGGGAAGATTTTGAGTGATATTTAAGCGGTATATTTTCATTAAATCTTGTATATACAAATATATAAATTGTTTAATATATTTATTAAAAAATTAAACAAAATAAATATGATTTATAAAATTTTAAAAATTGTTTTTTATATTTTTAAAAAAATTTAATAATGAAAAATTATCTATTAGTATTCTTGTTAGTAAATTATTTTGGGTTGAATGCTCAGATTTTAATACCTCAGTCAAGTCCAAGAGCCCAATTCACTCAGAAGGTTGGATTAACGACAGTTGAGATTGATTATTCTCGCCCTGCTGTACGTGGAAGAAAAATTATGGGAAATTTAGTTCGTTATGATGAAATCTGGAGAACTGGCGCCAATAAAAACACGATTATTTCTTTTTCAGACCCAGTACAAATTGAGGGTAATACACTTCCTGCGGGTCAATATGGTTTATATACACGACCTAGTTCCAATCAATGGAAAGTATATTTCTACAAGTCAACCAATAACTGGGGACTGCCAAATCCTTGGGATGATTCTGAAGTTGCTCTTTCGTTAATTATAACTCCTTCTTTTTTTGAGTACAAAATTGAAAATTTTACCATCACTATATCAGATATTAATAGTGATGCTGCCCAACTTAATTTAATCTGGGAAAATACTCTATTAAGTATTCCTTTTGAAGTACCAACCAAAGCAAAAGCAATGGAAAGTATAAATGAAACTATGGCTGGAAATCCAAAACCCAATGACTATTACAATGCTGCATTGTATTTTCTTCAGGAAAATATGGATTTAAATCAAGCTAAAAATTGGATGGAAATTGCTATTGCTAAAAGAGATACACCTGCTTTTTGGATGCACTACCGCTACGCTCTGATTTTATTAGAATTAAATGATAATAAAGGCGCATTAACAGCGTCGAAAAAATCTTTAGCTCTTGCTGAGAAAGCTGAAAATAAGGATTATGTGATTTTGAATAAAGAACTTATCGAAAAGTGGAGTAGGTAGTATTTCTATGCTTTATTTTTTATGATCTGCTGAATTATAAATGCATTAAATACGTTCAATAATGCCCCAATCACATTAAGCCAAAGAAAGCTAACCCAGTCGTTATAGAATACGAATAATACGATAATCTCAGTTATAATAGTAGCTACGAAAATTGCATTTGCCTTTATAGATTTATTAAAGATGGCAATAAGAAAAATCCCTAAAATTGTTCCATAAAAAAGCGAACCAATGATGTTGATCAATTGAATAAGATTTTCGAATAAGTTCCCTACTAAGGCAAAACCTATTGATATTATACCCCAAACTAGAGTAAATGCTCTTCCAGCCCATACATAGTGCTTTTGATTGTTATTGGATTTATAACGTTTATAGAGATCAATTACGGTTGTGGCTGATAGTGCGTTAATTTCTGATGCTGAAGAGCTCATTGCTGCAGATAAAATTACCGCTATTAAAAGACCGATTAAACCCTGTGGCAGATAGTTTAAAATGAAATAGATAAAGATATAGTCCTTATCGTTAGCATCTACTTTAGGTTCAATTTTTTCGATTAATTTTTTTGCTTCCGCTCTATTTTCCTCCGCTTTTTTTTCCATCAGAAGGTATTGTCCCTGCAATTGGCTGTTAAAAAAGAAATCCTCTTGATTGAGATGTTTTTGCTTCTCCAAATGAATAATTTCGTTGGCAGTTACTAGCGCATTGAAAGCCTCACGTTTGTCAGTTTCTTTGACTTTTTCTATTACATTGGCATTAAAATGTATAGGGGTTTTTTCATATTGAAAAAAGACAAATACCAAAACTCCAATTATAAGGATAAAGAACTGCATTGGGATTTTTAGAAAGCCATTCATAATCAAGCCCCTTTGACTTTCGATAAGTGATTTCCCAGAGAGGTACCGTTGCACTTGACTTTGGTCCGTTCCAAAGTAAGATAATGACAAAAAGAGACCACCCGTTATGCCGCTCCAAAATGTATATCGGTTGTCAAGATCAAAGCTAAAATCCAAGACATCGAGTTTGTCGTTCATTCCTGCCAATTGAAGAGCATTAGAAAATGTAATATTCTCAGGTAGAGATCTCACAATAAAAATAAATGCAGCTATCATCCCTGAAAAAATGATAAACATTTGTTGCTTTTGAGTCACATTGACAGCCTGTGTCCCTCCAATCAACGTATAAAGTATTACCAATAGACCAATGATTACAACTAAAACTTTCATATTCCAACCTAAAACAGCACTAAGAATTATTGCTGGGGCATATATGGTAATTCCCGCGGCCAAACCACGCTGAATCAAAAACAGAATAGCGGTGAGCGTTCGGGTTTTTAAATCAAACCTCTTCTCTAAAAACTCATAGGCAGTGAAGACCTTTAGTTTGTGATAGACCGGGAGAAAGAATAGGCAGATAATAATCATAGCAAAAGGCAGTCCAAAATAAAACTGCACAAATCCCATTCCATCGTTGAACGCTTGCCCTGGAGTAGATAAAAAAGTAATAGCGCTCGCCTGAGTAGCCATGACAGATAACCCTACGGTAAACCAAGATGCCTGATTACCTCCCTTGATGTAATCTTTTATGTTTTTATGAGAATTGTTTTTCCATATCCCATATGCTATAATGAAAATTAATGTGAAGGACAAAACTGTCCAATCAATCAGCGCCATTAGTTAAAGCTTTTCATGAATAAATAAAAGAAGGTCCAAAACCCAAATTGGGTTAACAATAATAACCAGTAAGTCTGATTTAACCCATTCATTTATTTGCTATTAGATTAAAAAATAAGCGATAGGCTCCAGGGACACCTGCAGGAAGTTGCCTAAAGAAACTCAATCCTGTATACACTATTTTCCCTTTCCCATAATTGGCCACCAATAAAGCTCCCCTTTTGGGTTGTTCTCCAGGATCATTCATTTCAAACAAAGGAGTGAAGTTTTTATCCCATTGATTTGGGAAATATAGACCTCTTTCTTGAACCCATCCCTCAAAATCTTTTAAACTTATTTTGTTGGGATAATTAAGTAAAGGGTGTTTGCTATCTAACATCTTTATTTTTGAATTTTCGTCAGTAATACGATCTCTTGATAATTTAATGCTAAAAGGTGTTAGAGTTTTAGTTTTTAAACCCCTACTTGTGTTATATTGAATTAATAAGTTTCCACCTTGTTGAGCATAGGTCCAGAGTACATTTTTTTTATAGGAAAGAGATTCGTTAACATTGAAGGCACGAATTCCTAATATTACAGCATCGAAAGATTTTAATTTTTCAAGTGTTATTTCTTCAGCATCATATTTTTCTACAATAACTCCTACCGACTCTAAGCTCTCAGCTACATTATCACCAGCACCATTAATGTAAGCAACCCTTTCGACACCTGTTTTTAAATTCAAAGCTACAGCTCGAGTGAATGAGGGTTGGACCATATATTGTTTTGGAATATGATCGTAAGAAATCTCTTGGATTGCTGCTTGAATTTTTTCTTTATCGTTAGTTAATTCGGGTTTTAAAAGCGCTACTTCTCCATTTTTTGGTGCAGTTACTTTAAAAGTAAAGTCTTTTTCAATTCCTTTTCCATAGATCTTTACTTCTTGTTGAGTCGGAGTAATAACCCAAGATTTAGTGGATTTTAGAATTAATTTACCTTCGTAAGTTTTTCCTAAATTCTTTACTTGAACTACTACCTTTTTGGTCTGATTTGTAGCAAACAATTGAACCGGGGTATTTAAATTAGCAGTTGCAGCAGGAAGTATCTGGAAGGGAGTTACAACTTCTCCTTTCACAGGATCATTTCTCCGGTACATAAGTGGTTCTTGAATCTCTAAACTTTTCCCTTCAATAAGCAGAGACAATTTTAAAATGAAAGGGGGAGGAGTATTTGGTAACCCTATGATTTCTTTACGCTTGGTTTTATACATTCCCTTTTGTCCTTTTTCAATCAACCAATATGGGCTACTTATAGATTCTTTGATAGTGAGATTAATTTTTTTTGTGAACACCTTATTGGTTCTTAATTCTTCATTGACTTTATATATTTTGTTTTTTAAAACTACTTTATTGAGTATTACTTTGACTGTGCTAGGGTTATTAATTACGAGATTTAGGTCTAATGATTCGCCTCTGACACCATATGGAATAATTGCATTTGCTTGAATTTCAAAACCTAAGCAGTTTAAGATAATCGATTTAATTTCATTTAACTTAATTGTCCGCCAGTGTGAATCTTCTATTTTATCAACAAGATCTTTCGCTTCGAGTAGTTTTGGAATACTTTTTAATGGGGTGGTTAAATCAAAATTAGTGGTGATTTCATTGATTATTTTTTCTATGGGTTCTCCGCCCTTTACCCTGGTCCAACGGGTATTAATTCCCTCAAAAGGGTCGTTTCCGATAATAGGCTTGCCTAATACTAGGGATAAATATTCAGTCCTACTTCCCAATGCAGCTGAACTACCAAAGCCCTGGGACTTGTGTTGACTTCTACTCAAAGCAGCAATTTCAGAATTACTTTTACCAGTGAGTGGGTCATAAACCCCCATATCGATTGAAATTAATTTAGTTTTATCAGCGTTATTAAAATTTTCTCTTCCTCCATAGAAATACCATGAGGTGTTGAAGAATAGTCGCTTAGGCTTCCAATTCCCAGCAGAAGGTTTTTCGGAGAGTTTCTTAAATGCTAGATTGCTTATTATGGCCGAAGCAGTATGGTGTCCGTGAGTTCGACCCGAACTTGCCATATTGAATCGGTTAATTATAATATCGGGCTTGAACTTATTTATTCTATCAATGGTTTGATTTAGAACTTTATCTTTATTCCAAAAGCTAAAAGTCTCCTCAGGATTTTTTGAATATCCAAAATCGTTTGCCATGGTGAAAAACTGTTTCCCTCCATCAATTTCTCGAGCTGTTATAAGCTCTTGGGTCCTTATTAATCCTAGCCCCTCTCTCAGTTCTGGCCCAATAAGATTTTGTCCTCCATCGCCTCTAGTAAGAGAAAGATAGGCTGTTCTTGCCAGTATGTGATTAGAAAAATAAGAAATCACCCTTGTGTTTTCATCATCAGGATGAGCTGCAAAATAAAGTACTGTTCCTAAAAAATTTAATTTCTTGATCTGTTTGTAAATTTCAGAAGAGGACTGTGCATTTAAACTAGACAAATTAAAGCTCACAAAAAGACATATTAACAATAAGTTGACTCGGTTGAAAAAAAAGTGGAAGTTAAGCTTCATTTTAAATTTAATTTATACTTGTAAACTGACATTTATTCTCGTCTAGATCTAATATCAAATAGATTAAAACAAAATACAATTTTGCTTTATAATATGATTTATTTTTGGGTTAAAAGTTTAATACGCTCACCAACTTGTGATAGGGGTAAACCGACCACGTTTGTGTAACTCCCCACTATTTTTATTATCCCAATTTCACCAATCCAATCCTGAATCCCATAAGCTCCTGCCTTATCGAGTGGGGGTTGAATACTGATATATTTCTCTATTTCATTAGTGGTTAACTCTCTAAATTGAACATTTGTGACTTCTGATATAATATCAAATTTATTATGGGTTAAAAAACCTACTGAAGTAATGACTTGGTGAGATTTACCTGACAAAAACCTTAGCATTTCTTTTGCCTTTTCAATATCATTTGGTTTACCTAAATATTGGTCTTCACACCATACGATGGTGTCCGCTATCACAAAAATTTGTTTTGCTAAAATTTTTTTTTTGAATGGCTCACTTTTTTTATTAACAATATATTCAGGGATTTCAATCCCCTTGAGTTGAGGTGGGAAAGATTCATCAATTGGGTTTAATTGAATTTTAAAAGGAATTCCCAACTGTTCAAAAAATGCTTTTCTTCTCGGGGATCCAGAAGCTAAAATGACCTCATATCCGTTAAGTTTAAGCATTATTTAGTATTTATTCTTTAAACCAAAGTCCCATTTTCCTTGAACCCGAAGTACTTGTTCGATTATTTCTCTAACACAACCGTCACCACCTTTTTTATGGGAAACGTAGTCAGCAAATTGCTTTACATCTGTTGCTGAGTCACTTGGACATGTTGATACTCCTGCAAGTTCCATTACAGGAAGATCTGGTATATCATCCCCCATGTATAATACTTGATTAGGGTTAATATTAAATTGTCTAAGGAAATCATTAAAAGCAGTTTTTTTTTCATGAATACCCAGATAGACTTTGTCAACTCCAAGTAGCTCTAGCCTGCTTTTAACCCCTTCATTTGTTCCTCCCGATATAATGCCTATTTTAAACCCTTTATTTAGCGCATATTTGAGAGCAAAACCATCTTTTGTATCCATCATGCGGTACATCTCTCCTTCTGTAGTGACCATAACTTTTCCATTGGTTAAAACACCATCTACATCAAAAATGAAGGAAGTAATTTCGTTTAAAAGTACCTTGTAGTTTTTTTTACTCATGTATTTTTTTTATTGACTCGGTTAAGCCCAGATATATTTTTTTAATTCCTTCATCAGATATTAAATCTAGGTGTTTATTAATCGTCTTATTGTCCTTTCTTTTTGCTGGGCCAGTCTGGGAATTCTTTGCCCCAATTTCAATTGCATTTTTATGAGTTTCTCCAATTATTTGGTGAAAAATATCAAAAGGAATATCATGGCTTTGAGCAATTTTTTCTCCAAGTTCTATAAGATGATTACCGAAATTATTAATCATAACTGCAATTAAGTGAATATAAGATCTTTTTTGAGAATTTATTTCAATGGGAGTTCCCCCAATAATATGAACTAAACCTTGAAGTAACTCGAAATCTTTTTTATTTTCTGCTTCAATGAGAAAGGGAATTTTATTAAAACTTTTTAATAGCCTATTTGAAAAGGTTTGGATAGGGTAAAGGACACCTTTTTTAGAATTGCACAATAGTTCATCTATTGCAATTGCACCTGAGCAATGAACAACGAGAGCTGAGGTTTTAATTTTTGCACTCATTTTAGCTATTGCATCATCAGATATGGCAATAATATAAATATCTGCGGGTTTTAATTCTGAAATCTTATCTGTAATCGAAATTTTATTTTCGAAAGATCTTATTTTCTTTAAGCTTCTACTGAACCATTGTATTAAATCAACTCCATTAGAACTAGCAAATATTTTTTGAAAATTCATTGCCAAATTTCCAGCACCAATAAGCACCACCTTAATCATACTCAAAAATACATAAAGATATTATCCTGAAATTTATTAAACTCAAATATTATTGTGTTAAATAATTTAAAAACTTTATTATTAAAGTACTATATCGTATTGTCAATTTAGTTGTTCGAAGTTATAATAATTCGTCTTCATCAGGTATCTTTGCATTGCAAATGAAGCGTGAAGATTGATATGAAAGAAAATTTTTTAAAGTACTTATTTTCTAATCAATTAATGGCTATTTTGTTCGTCGCCTTTTCGACGGCCATGGGCTTTGGTACCTTTATTGAAAGTTGGTATAGTACGGATACTGCCAAAATTTGGGTATATAACGCGTGGTGGTTTGAGCTTATTTTAGGTCTATTCATGATCAATTTTTTTGGTAATATTTTTAAATACCGATTATTAAGAAAAGAGAAATGGGCCATCTTGATGATTCATCTATCTTTTATTTTAATTATTGCAGGAGCATTTATTACACGATATTTTGGATATGAAGGTGTTATGCCGATTCGAGAAGGTATCTCTGAAAATTCTTTTCTTTCTGAAAAAACCTACTTGACTTTATTTGTTGAAGGAACAATTGACGGTGTTGCACAACGAAAAACATTGGAAAAGGATTTTTTGTTTTCGGAGCATGTAAATAATACTTTTTTATGGGAAAATGAATTTAACGGTCAATCCTTTTCAATAGGTTTTCAAGACTTCTCTGAAAATGTAAGCGAACAACTAGTACTTGATGACTCTGGGGATCGTTATATTAAAATAGTCGAATCCGAAGATGGAAGTAGACACGATCATTATCTAAAAGAAGGTGAGGTTACAAATATTCACAACTTACTGTTTACACTAAACAATCCGATATCAGGAGCTATAAATATTAGATCTGCAGGTGGCTTACATTATATAACCACGCCATTTGACGGTAATTATATGAGAATGGCTGATCAGTTAACAGGTGAAGTTTTAAAAGGAAATGAACAAGAATTACAGTTGAGATCACTTTATAATTTAAGTGGTTTTCAGTTTGTGATTCCGGAACCCCCTCTAAGAGGTAAGTTTGACTGGGTAAAATCTAAGGAAGGAGATCCTGGTGTCCAAGATGCACTTAAATTACAGGTCCAAACTAATGGCGTTTCTAAGTCAATAAGTGTATTAGGAGGTAAGGGAATCGTAAATAATATGAAAAAACTCAAGATTAGTGATCTTGAGTTTTATTTTAAGTATGGTTCTAAAAAACTGGAGCTTCCATTTTCAATAAAATTAAATGATTTTATTGCAGAAAAATACCCTGGTACTGAAAAAAGTTATTCTTCTTTTATGAGTAAAGTTTCTGTTAAAGACGTTAAGCCTTTTGATTACGATATTTATATGAATCATGTTTTAGACCACAAGGGTTATAGATTTTTTCAAGCTTCTTTTGATCCTGACGAAAAGGGTACTGTTTTATCAGTTAATCACGATTTTTGGGGGACCTGGGTAACCTATGGTGGATATATTTTATTGTATTTGAGTATGATAGGAATTTTCTTTATTGGAAAAACACGGTTTAAAGACCTCTCTAAATCTCTAGAAAAAATTAAACACAAAAAAAAACAACTACTTTCCCTCATTTCCTTCATCTTTTTAACAAACTTAAGTGCCCAAAATCATAATCATAGCCTTACAAATAATTTTAATTTTGATTCGGTTATTAATGCCAATGCAATTAATGCAGATCATGCACAAAAATTTGGACGATTAGTGATACAAGATTTAGGAGGTCGAATGAAACCTGCTAATACATTTTCCTCTGAGCTACTTAGAAAAGTTAGTAAAAAAGATTCTTATGGAGATCTTAACTCAGACCAGGTGATGATGTCGGTTATTGAAAGTCCTGCCTTGTGGTATAATATTCCTTTAATTTATTTAAAGCGAGGTAATGATAGCATCAGAAATATCGTTGGAGTAAGTGAAAAAGATAAATATGTTTCTTTGGTTTCTTTTTTTGACGATCAGGGTAATTATAAGATTGCCTCTCAACTGGAGAGTGCCTATCGTGCAGCTGTTCCTAATCAGTTTCAGAAAGATTTCATAGAAGTGGATCGAAGAGTTAACTTGTTTTATTCTGCCCTTGAAGGTAAAGTTTTACGAGTATTTCCAATCCCTGGAGATTCTTCAAAAAAATGGGTTTCTTTTCCTGAGTTGAATGAAGTAAACTTCAGAGGTAAGGACTCTCTATATGTACAAAATATTTTACCATTGTACTTTAACTCACTTCGTTTGGCAAAAGAAGATGGGGATTATTCACAGGCTGATAATTTATTAGAAAGCTTAGAGGGTTTTCAAAGAAAGTACGGAGCAGATATCCTACCATCAGAAAATAAAATCAATGCTGAAATTCTATACAACCGTTACGATATTTTTAAAAAATTATTTAGTTGGTACCTCTATTTAGGTTTATTTCTTTTTATAATACTAATCTTTCAAATTTTTAAACCAGTAAAGGTTTTAAAGTATTTTATTACTTTTCTAAAAATCAGTTTGTTATTACTTTTTGTTTTACACACCGGAGGTTTAGCTGTACGTTGGTTTATCTCTGGTCATGCCCCTTGGAGTGATGCCTATGAATCTATGATTTATGTAGCTTGGGCAACTATGTTTTTTGGTTTAGTTTTTGGAAGAAAATCAATGTTAACGATGGCTGCCACAGCTTTTGTGTCTTCAATGATATTGATGATTGCTCACTGGAATTGGATGGATCCTTCTATTGCAAATTTACAGCCTGTTTTGGATAGCTATTGGTTAATGATTCATGTTGCGGTTATTGTGGGAAGTTATGGTCCCTTTGCTTTGGGTATGATAATTGGAGTGGTCTCATTATTACTTATTGCGATTTCAGGGAAAAATAATAAAGAAAAAATTAGTTTGAATCTCAAAGAGTTGACAATTATTAATGAATTATCTATTACTGTTGGATTAATTATGTTAACCATCGGTAATTTTCTAGGAGGAATGTGGGCAAATGAGAGCTGGGGGCGCTATTGGGGCTGGGATCCAAAGGAAACCTGGGCCCTTATCAGTATTCTGGTTTATGCATTTGTAATTCATATGCGTTTCGTTCCAGGTTTACGAGGCAGTTGGACTTTTAACTTTATGAGTATTGTCGCCTTTGCTAGTATTATGATGACTTATTTTGGAGTAAATTTTTATTTGGTAGGCCTGCATTCGTATGCTAGTGGAGAAAAGATTATTACCCCAAACTTTGTTTACTACACTGCTGTTTTAGTAGCCATTTTAGGTGGAATCTCATATTGGCGATACCAGAAGGTATTTAAGCCCTAAGTGGCAAAATTGTTGAACGTATAATTAATATGAAACAATACTGTTTTTTTATTTTTTTTATTTTGTTTATAACCTGCTCCGAAGCAGAATCACCTGAGATTATTACACCCTATGAGGCTAATAAAGAAAAATGGGAAAATGCTTCGATTCTGGATTACAGTTTTATCTTCAAAGTTTCATGTTATTGTACTGAAGAATATATACGCCCTAAAACAGTTTTAGTGAGAGATGGAGAAATAATAAAAGTTAACGATATAGCTTACAGTGAGGAAATGCATTGGGGAATCCTTTCGATTAATGATTTATTTAACGAAATTGAAAAAGCTTCAAACCAAAATGTAGCATTACTTGAAACTACTTATGACAGCTATTATGGTTTCCCAACTTACATATATATTGACCGAGATGAAAGAATCTCAGACGAGGAAATGGGTTATTCTGTTACTAATTTTAAGCTTTTATAAAAATTATTTATATAATTTTTAATTAACTATTTACGGAAGCTTTTTTCTGAATTATACTCAAAACATTCTAAGTCAAATGAGGGAATTGCTGCTAAAAGATGGTCAAATATATCAGACATAATTTCCTCATAATTAACCCATACCTTATCTTTTACAAAGACATAAATTTCAAGTGGAACTCCTTCAGGGGTTGGGGCCAGTTGTCTTGCCATAACCGTTAGATCTTGATTTATTTTAGGGTGGTCTTTTAAATATGATAGTGCATATCGTCTAAATAAACCAATATTGGTAATGTTTCGGCCATTTAGTAATAATACCTTATTTACACCTTTTTCAATATTTTCTTTTTTTATCTCCTCTTTTCTGAGACTTATATAGCCAGAAATTCGTTCAATTTGTTCAAGCTTGCTTAGTTGTTCTTCATCAAGAAATTGAATACTTGATACTTTAATTAAAAGACCTCTTTTAATACGTCTGCCACCTGACTCACTCATTCCTCTCCAATTGATAAAAGAATCCGAAACCAATTTATAAGTAGGAATACTAGTTATGGTTTTATCAAAATTTTGAACTTTTACTGTTGATAGGTTAATTTCAATCACATCTCCGTCAGCACTGTATGTTTTCATTGTAATCCAGTCTCCAATTCTAACGGTATCGTTTACTGTAACCTGGATGCTTGCAACAAAGCCAAGTATGGTGTCTTTAAAAATTAATAATATTACAGCAGATAAGGCACCGAGAGTAGCCAGAAAAGTACTAATATCTTTACCAGATAAAACTGAAAAAATCACCATGATTCCAATAAACCAAACAAAAATCATTATAACCTGGATATAGCTATCTATTGGCTTATCTTTAAAATTGGTTAAAGTTTTTAAATAGTCTTTAATAGAGTTTAATACACGTCTAATGAAAATAATTGCGATGAAAGCACCCAACACCTCTAAAATAACTTGGATAGAAATTAAGATTACTGGGTAAACTTCTAATATATCAGTAAATGAAAAATATAATAACAGTATAGGAGGAAAGTAGGATAAAGTAGCTGGAATTTTATTTTTAAGTAAAAAATCATCAAATTTAGATTTTGTATTTCTTGAGATTTTATTGAAGAAAGACAGAAGTATTCTTTTGCTAATGAACCAAAGTAGCAATGCTACAGAAGAAATAATTAGCGAATAAGTAGAAACCTCTAGAAGTTCAGAAATCTGCTCGCTTAGACCAATTTTTTTATATAAATCCATCAAATTAAGGTTCATAATGAGAAATTATTTATGGGCTAAATTAACTGAAAAAAGCTAATACTAAATTTTGTTAATAATTAAATAACCCCCCTAATAGTGGGGGGGG
>CEOP01069213.1_pt1 | contig 17421 bp, 10 predicted proteins | sample 361301 | NCBI WGS metagenome assembly CEOP01 (sample SAMEA2619548, study PRJEB7988) | marine metagenome | biome: marine biome (ENVO:00000447); feature: deep chlorophyll maximum layer (ENVO:xxxxxxxx); material: "saline water (ENVO:00002010), including plankton (ENVO:xxxxxxxx)" | depth 55 m
ACTCAGCCACAGATCATTGTATTAGAGCATAGTTCTTTTTCATGGGACATTACTGGTGGAAATGAAAGCTATCATTTAGCGCCAAACTGGTCTATCGCTGCTATCGGTGAGAAATCAATCAACGATTCATTATTTCAATCTGATCCAACAGGTAACAGTAGAACAGTTATCGGTGGTATGGATATGGATAATGATGGTAAGCATGAAGTCATCGCAACTGACTACGCTGGTGGTCGTGTAATAGTCTATGAAATTGACTTGGCAAACAATGCGTTTGATGTTGTTTGGTCTTCACCAGTTGTAGAAGCACGTAACCCATATGGTACATACAACCCTCGAACTGTTAATGTTGGTGACCTTGATGGTGATGGCAAGCATGAGATTGTTTTTCCTTCAAGTAGTGTTGGTGCTAGTGGGTACCATATCTATGAGTGGGATGGTGTGATGGGTAGTGATAACTACGGAACAACATATTCTGCTATTTGTGCAGTTGAGGTAGACATTTGTTGTGGTACTGATGGAGCTGGTTTCAGAGGTGATCACGAGCGTCTAACGATTTTCGACATTGATGGAGATGGGCAGCAAGAGCTTATCACAGCAATAAGACGTGGTAGTCCAAGAGGGACGCTGGTTGTTTCTTTACAGGCTGGCGATGATCTAGTTCATAACTCTGGAGGTGGCCTAGAGACTTGGGTAAATGAGTTCCAAACAAACTCTGCTATTTATGGTGGTGGAAGTCCTTATCATGCACTTCCTGCTGACCTAAATGGTGATGGTAATTATGAGCTTGTTAACCACCACTGGAATAACTTTAATCTCTATAATATAAGTTCGACTGGACCAGATACTTATGTGGTCGCTGATTCAGGTAGCGCTGGTGCTTATTATCAGCCTACAGCACCAAGTGATGAGTTCTCACTTTTTGGTGGCTACAGAAAAGATGTAGATGGAGATGGAAACGATGAAGTGTATTATGCCGACTATGGTGGGTCTTGGAGCATTAATGCTGGTGATATTTACGTTGTTGACTATGACAACGGCGAGGATGTCACTACAATTGGTCCAGATCAGGTTCACAGAGTTGGCAACGCTGGTAGTTTCTCTGGAGATATTGGAGATGGTTACGATGGGCATAATAACCCATATATCTTCTCTAGTAGAAGTAGACCAAATCTTTCTGCTTTAGAATATATTGGTCCAGATCCATCTCTTGGTACGAGCTATATAGAGAAAACAATCTACTGGGGTGAGCTCGATGTTACAGAGACAAAGACGACAACAGATGAAACTGGTACAACAACTGTAGATCATACATTTAGATGGGGCTTCCCTTCAAAGGTTCAAACACATTGGGGCGGTAATCTTCTAGATTTTGATGGAGACAATAAAAAAGAAATTTTAATGTCTTTTCAAAATAATAGAGACTCGCTCACACATACTTCATACACATGGAATGCAACAACTTCTATGTATGATACTGTGTTAACAACTGTGGTGAACCCGAAAGCGTGGACCTTTGTTATGCTAGAAAATGGTTCTGAGCAGTTAGCTGCAGATGAGCCGATTACGTTCATCGCTCCTTCAGATTACCGTTTGGAGCAGAACTATCCGAATCCATTTAATCCGAATACGACGATTCAGTACACAGTACCGATCAATCGTAAAATATCTGTGAAGATCTATAACGTTAACGGTCAGCTAGTCAATACTCTGATCAATAACGAACTGGTCTCTGCGGGTACTCACAAGGTGATTTGGAACGGTAAAAATAAAAATGGCCTACAGGTCTCAACTGGAATGTATTTCTACAGTCTAGAATGGGCCGGTATGAAAAAGGTCAAGAGTATGACTCTGCTCAAGTAGTCGATCATACTTTAGTAATTACTATTTAAAAAGGGGGGGGCTTTATCGCCCCCCCCAATAGTTTAAAGTATTAATGAAAAAATTATTCCTTTCAATATTTCTTGTTGGACTTTTACTAGGTTCAAATGGAAAAATAACCGGTATAATCAGTCAGAAATCCAATGGTGATCCTGCTGTAGGTGTTAATATTATCCTAGTAGATAGTTACCTTGGTGCAGCGACAGATATTAATGGTCGTTTTACAATTCTTAATGTTCCACCTGGGACTTATTCTCTTCGTGCTGATGCTATTGGTTTTACGCCAGTTGTCGTTCAGGATGTCAGAATAACAACCGATCAGACCACTGATATTTCACTTCAGCTTGAAGAGTCAGTTGTTGAAGGCCAGGAGGTGACTGTGGTTGCTGAAAGACCTTTAGTCCAGAAAGATCTAACTGCTTCTCAGAGAGTTACCACAGCAAAAGAGATCCAGGATATGCCAGTAGAGTCGTTTCTTGGTGTTTTAAGCACACACGCTGGTGTGAATAAGAGCGCTGGTGGTGCGTTGCACGTACGTGGAGGAAGGAGCAATGAGGTTGGATATTATATTGGAGGGGTGTCTGTATCAAATCCATTTTTTACAAATTCGTTAGCGGTTAGTGTTAGCAATAAAGCATTAGAGGAGATGAAACTTGTTAGTGGTGCGTTTAATGCTGAGTATGGAAACGCTATGAGTGGTGTTGTAAATGTAAAAATAAAAGACGGTGGAAAAAATTACGATGGAAGTTTATCTTACTATAGTGGTGACTATAACTCTGGAGCGAGTGATATTTTTCCAAATATTTCGGATCAGTCACTTTCAGCAAACAGTACGCTAGATGCCTTCATATCAGGCCCTGTTCTTCCAATGTTTGGCGATAAGCTCACTTTTAATATATCGCTTCGAAAAAGTAAGAGCGAGGGATACTTGTACGGTGTTAGAGAACATCAGCCAAGCGATTTTGCTTATTTCCCTCCTAGTGGTGACTGGTATATCCAGATGTCTGGAGATAGCAGCTATGTTCCTATGAACCCAAGTGAAAGCAGTAATTTTCTTTCTAAGATCACATTAAGAGTATCGCCTAGACTTAAGATTTCAACACAATCTATTTTATCTAGTTCGCAGAGCAAGAGCTATTCTCATGTATATAAATATAATCCTGATGGGGTATCAACAGGCTATTCAGGAAACAATAATCATGCAATCCAAATAAATCATTCTCTATCCCCAAAAAGTTTTTATGAGGCTAATGTTTTTATTAGTGATACTGATTATAAAAACTATTTATACGCTGACACCCTTGATGAGGGATATGTGAATACAGATTATATAAATACAGAACCTACTTCTGCTACTTTTTTATTTGGTGGTACGCAGATGGGGCATACCTATAGAGTATCTAGCTCTGTTGGTGGAAAATTTGATTATACTACACAGTTGAATGACAATCATGAGGTAAAAGTTGGTCTTAGTTTTCGTTCTGATAATTTAAAAGAACGTAACCTTCAGGTTTTATATAATCAAAATTATTATGAGCCAACAGTCTTACCAGAAAATAAGTCTCCATACCATATATACTATGATAAGGATGCGCTACAGTATTCAGCCTATATACAGGATAAGATGGAGTATGAATCTATGATCATGAACCTAGGCGTTCGTTATGATGCGTTTGTGCCGAATGATTCAACCATATCAAATCTTCTCTATCCAGAGCTAGATAAAAAAGCTGCTAAGGATAAGACCATGGTCTCCCCTCGGGTAGGTGTTTCACTGCCAATAACCGATAAAGGTATTTTCCATTTTTCATATGGGCATTTTTACCAAATGCCAACACTAAGAAATTTATATAGAGAAAGTTATTTTGGGGCTGGTTTAGCGCCAACCGTTGGGAATCCAGATCTAAAGCCTGAGAAAACTGTGTTGTACGAGTTTGGTTTTCAACAACAGTTTGGTACAATGATCGGAATGGATATTAATTTATTTTATAAAGATATTAGAGAGCTCCTTGCTCTTCAAAGTATTCGATATAATAGTCCAAATTTTGGTCCATCTAATTATTCAATTTATTTAAATAAAGACTATGGAAATGCACGCGGACTAACCCTTTCACTTACCAAAAGATATGATCCAATTTCAAAGAGTAGTCTCTGGATAGATTATACATATCAAAAATCTGAAGGAAATTCTGTTAATTCTGGCGCTTTTTACTTTAGCGCACTAAGTGGTATTGAAGAAGAAAAGTTAATTGTTCCACTATCTTGGGACCAATCACATTTGCTAAATGCCACTGTAATTATCGGAGACCCTTCAGGTATGACTCTTGGAATTATTGGGAAAATAGCTACAGGCTGGCCATATACACCATCAATCCCGAATGCGAACTTTATTCCGAAGCCAAATAGTGGTCGTAAGCCAGTACAAAAAAATGTGGACGCAAAACTTGAGAAAAGAATAAAAGTTGGTAGCTATAGGGTTTCATTATTTGCAAGAGTATATAATGTTTTTGATATTAGAAATGAGAGATATGTTTTTAATGATACAGGTTCTGCAAAATACACCTATGAGTATCGAAGTAATCAAGAGTCAGAGCAGTTAATCGCAAATTATGGTATGCCAGGTATTCACACATGGGATGATTATACTACACGGCCAAATTATTATTCCTCTCCACGATCATTTAAGATAGGACTATCATTAGATATTTAAACAATGAGAAATAGTACTTATACAATAATAATAACACTCTTTTTTACTACTATTGCAAACGCACAGTGGCCATTTGGGAAAGATGTGGATTGGTATATCGATGGTCCTAAGAAGGAATGGAGTAAACGCGATCATGACCGCTATTATAGGTGGCGTGATAGACTCTATGCTAGCAGAAAATCTGAGTCAATGGATGATCAGATATTGCAGAGACAGAAGGCTATTTTGAATGGAAATAAAATTACCGCAGAGATATGGAACTATGGGTCTATATCTAGTCCTGGAAATAGAGTGACTGATATTGTATGGGAGAATTTGGGGTATGGGTATGAGTTTGGTCCATTTATTTGTGCGAAAGTTCCTTTAGAGTCTGGACATCACCAGGACGCTTTTTTTGAGATCGTTGGTGGTGATACAATATGGTATGCTAGAGTTATTAGTGATGGGCTGACATCACTTGGAGGAGAGGTGTCACCTGATGGGCTTGAGTTTTATGGCTGGGAACCTTTGGCATGGAATGATGATTTTACTGTCCCTTATGGTGACCCAATTAGTGAAAATATTCCTACTAGTAATGACTTAGATAGAGATGGAGATGGTAAGCCTGATAGTTGGCCTTTTGGTTGGTATAATCCAAACCTGAAAGACTATGTGTGGCCCGGAGCACTTAGACAGGGTTCTTCGAATTCGGATCTAGAGTCATTTTTTGTTGTAGATGATAGAACAAATAAAGAATTTCAATATTATCCTTTTGTTAATGATTCATCAAGGCAGGGTCTTGGTATAGAGATTGAGTCACGTTATTATCAATGGGCAAACCCTCTTGCGGAAGATATAATATTTTTAATTTATAAGGTAACAAATAAGAGTGATAAAGATTTAGAAGATGTGACTTTTGGTATGTGGGGTGACCCACATATTGGTGGCCCATCAAACTGGCAAGATGATCTTTCTTATTTTGATAAGGACCTCAACATGGTTTATTGTTGGGATGCTGATGGTATCTCTGATGTAACAGGGAAAGTTCCTGGTTATTTTGGATATAAATTTTTAGAGAGTCCTGGACAGCCGTATGATGGTATTGATAATGATAACGATGGTCTCATTGATGAGCGCCAAGATAATGGTATAGACGAGGATGGTGATTGGGATATTGAGAAACATGATGTTGGTATCGATGGTGTTCCAAATACAGGAGACCAAGGTGAGAATGATGGTCTGCCAACTGCAGGAGATCAGTTTGACCTAAGACTTCCTGGTGAGCCCAATATAGATTGGACCGATTTAGATGAGTCTGATATGGTTGGGCTGACGGGATTTTCTTCTCCACCATTTACTAGCCAAAATAGAATATCAAATGATCAGTTTATTTATGATAATTATTTAACCCCCGGCGTTTTTGATTCTGCAAATTCTGTTCAGGCTGGTGATTATATATTTATTTATAGTTCTGGGCCTATTAATCTACCTGCTGGAGAAGCAAGAAGGTTTAGTATCGCTTTATTAGTTGGGCAAGATTATGATGATCTAACACTGAATGCTGTTACTGCTCAAGATATTTATGAAAAAAATTATCAGTTTGCTAAACCGCCAGAAAAACCAAATGTGACAGCTGTGGCAGGAGATCAGAGAGTTACATTATACTGGGATAATGTGGCTGAATCTTCTTTTGATCCAATCACCGAGACCTATGACTTTGAAGGATATGTAATTTACAGATCAACTGACCCATCTTTTCTAGATATGCAGACTATTACAGATGCGAATGGTTCAAAATTTTTATTTGAGCCTCTTAAAACAGCAGATGGAGCATCAGCAAAGTTTGATCTCGTTAATGATTACACAGGATTGAGTTCAATTCCTTATACGGGAAGAGGTGTAAGCTATAATCTTGGAGAGAATACTGGCCTTCGCCATGTGTTTGTTGATTCAAATAATGTTGTCAATGGTCAGACATATTACTATGCTGTTGTATCTTATGATCATGGGGATGCAGAGCTGATGGTTGCTCCTGCGGAGTGTTCAAAAACAATAACAGTAAACCCTGAGACTGGTGAGGTAATCCTTGATGTCAATACTATTTCTATTGTTCCTAGGCCTGTTACTGCGGGATATGTTTCTTCAGCAATTGATAGTAATAAGATTTTTCAGATACAAGGAAATGGTACGGGGTTGGTTGACCTAAATATTATTGACCATACCGCGATTGAGGATGAGAATAATTTTATGTTAATTTTTAATGATCAAGATGGACTTAATTATAGTGTACTTGATGAAAAAACTGTTTCAGATACTATTACAGCTAGACTTGGTCAATATCATAAGCTGTCTTACAAGAATGTTGACTCAAGTAGTTTTGTAATGAAATCAGTAAACGGCAATTTGCTGATAGAGGGTACTGATTTTGAACTTCTTGATAGTGATGGTCAAATTTTAATTTATAATGATGGGTCAATATCTGAGAATCAAATTTTGATCGCTTCTTATCAATATTATCCAATCCGAAATAGTACAAAATTAGCTTCTGAAGAGGGGAACACTATTTTTGATGGGATGACTCTTACCGTACAAAATCAGGAGTTAGATCTAGATGATGAGATGACCTCTTGGAACGCTACTAGTCCCAATAATTTGGTAGCAGCGGTAAAGCCTTTTAATAATCTTGGTGTAAATAAATACCCTGCTGATTATGAAATTCGTTGGTTCGACAGTCCTGTAAGTTCAAACTATCGGCCAGGCTATGAACACGTTAAGGCTAATTTTGAGGTTTGGGAGACAACAAGAGGGTTCCAGGCTAAACAAATTCCATTTCTTATGATTGAAAATATATCTAATGATAGTTTATGGAATCCCGGTGAAAGAATAATTTTATTAAGTGACTCAACTGTCAACTCTTATACTTGGGAACTTACTTTTTATGAGCCCGAAGATGGGACTCCAGCTGTTTCGCCAATAGAGGGGGATGTTTTTTCTGTATTTACAAATAGAGCATTTACAGATGATATATTCACTTTTTCTACTTCTGCATCGAGCGAAATGAATTCTGTTGAAAAAGAAAATATGGATGACATTTATGTCGTTCCAAACCCTTACGTAGTGTCTAGCAATATTGAGCCATTAGATCTCCAAAATCCACAAGACAGAGGGCCAAGGAGAGTTTACTTTGCTAATTTACCTTCAAGCTGTACAATAAATATATATACTATGTCAGGAGAACTTGTTCGCTCATTAAGTCATAATAGTTCTATTGAAGACGGTATTAAATATTGGGATTTGACAACGTCTGATAATTTTCCAATATCTTTTGGGATGTATATTTTTCATGTGAAAAGTGATAACGGGAATGAATCTACTGGTAGATTCGCAATAATTAAGTAATGAGTAAAATTAATAATATAATTATTGTATCCTTGATTCTGATTTGTTCTGTTACTCAGGGTCAGCTTGAGAATGATCAAGATATTTCAAAGGTTGGAACGACTGCGGCTCAGTTTCTTAAGATAAGCTCAGGAGGAAGAGGATTAGCAATGGGAAGTGCGAATGTGGCCATTACTAATAATCTATCGAGTAGTTTTTGGAATCCTGCTGGCTTAGCTCATGTAAAAGGTATTCAGGTATATTTTGAGAATAATGGTTGGCTTGCTGGAACAGATTATAACTTTGGCTCTTTTGGTTTTGAGTGGCCGAGAGTTGGTGTCTTATCATTATCTATTACAATGCTTACAACACCTGATGATTTAGTACGAACAATTGAAAAACCTACAGGCACTGGTGAAAAGTTCAATGCACAAGATATGTCAATAGGTATTAGTCTAGGCAAAAGTTTAACAAATCAACTTTCGTTAGGTGCTACCATAAAAAATATCAGACAACGTATTTGGCATTCAACAGGACAAACAATAGCCGCTGATATTGGTGTTCAATACAAAACACCAATTAAAGATATTATTTTAGGTGCTAGTATATCCAATTTTGGAAATGATATTTCTTTGATTGGTAGAGATATGAATTTAAGCGTCGATCCAGATCCGAATAATCAAGGAAATATCGAGTTCGTTAATGCTCAGTATGAAACAGATGCTTTCCCTCTTCCACTTCTTTTTAGAGTAGGTATAGGAGGGAACATCATTAATAAAGAAAAACTGAACGTTTTGTTCGCGATTGATGCTGTTCATCCTAATGATAATTATGAATATCTAAACCTTGGACTTGAGACGAATGTTAATAATATGTTTTCAATTCGAGCTGGCTATCCTGGAATTGGAAAAAAAGATGCTATAGAAGGACTTTCTTTAGGTTTTGGTGTTAAATATCCAATAATGAAAACATCAAATGTATTAGTTGTCGATTATACATCTGCAGATTTTGGCCCACTTGGTATTGTTCAGCGAGTCTCAATCGGTTTTAATTATTAGTAAATAATTTTAATAAAAAAATTGAACACCTCTATTTTTCATAGAGCATTATACCTAACACTTCTTACATTAATATTTCTACCTCTATATTCTCAGATTGATGATATTGGTATCACTATTGATAGTGGTACAAGACTGACGGTTCGTGATAGTCTTGAATATTTGATTTATGAGGGAGAATCACCATTTTTTGATCAGGCTGTAGAAGGGGCAGCGATTGAATTTTATGGAGAAAAAATAGAGAGTGTTGTTTTTCGTTTGTTTGATCAGACTGTTGAAAATAAAGCAATAGCTGGGAAAATATTTAGACAGCCTGATTTGGATAAAGTTGTTGCTACATTTTTAGAGCCAATAGAAGATGTTCCAGCCAAATATTCATTTAAAATTATTTCTGAGGGTGATATAGAAATTAATAGAATGATTATATTCCCTGTTGATCAGGAGAAACCAGGGAAAGCAAGAGCATTGGAGCCTATTATTAGCGATATCCCAAAACCTGTTGTCATTAGTAGAGAAGAGTGGGATGCTGAAGAACCAAAAAACGCATATAGTTACCATCCTTATTTTGATAAACTTACACTTCACCATGCAGCATGTTGTAGTGCTGATGATTTAGAAGAGGGAAAAGATCAAGTTCGATGGATACAAGATTTTCATCAGAATGGTAGAGGTTGGAGTGATATAGGATACCATTTTTTAGTTGATCGGGCGGGGAATATATATCAAGGTCGACCAGAGACAGTGATTGGTGCGCACGTAGGAGGCGCTAATACTGGGAATATTGGCATATGCTTATTAGGATGCTATCATCCTCCTGAGGCTTCATGCTTCCAGACGATAACTCCAGAGAGTAGGCAGTCAATCGTAGAGATCTTTTCATGGGTATCAGATACTTATGGGCAGAGTCCTGCTGTTCTTCTTGGTCATCGTGATTATTTTGGTACGACGGCATGCCCAGGTGATAATATTTGGATTGAGCTACCAAGGTTTAGGGCAGAGATTGCAGACTTTATTCAAGATTATTTTGAAGTCCCGCCTATATCAATGTTTCAGTTACCTTTTCCTAATCCATTTTCTAATTATGTGACACTCAGTTTTGATTTAAAAAATAAAATGGATTTTAAGATAGATATATTTGATCTATTAGGAAGAAAGGTTAATACGATAAAAAAAAATAATGCAGGTTCAGGAAGGTTAATTATGTATTGGGATGGAAAAAATATTAACGGACAAAGGCTAGGATCTGGAGTGTATTTTGCTAAACCAATATCTAATGAAAAGATTGATCCTATAAAAGTTATTTTATTAAGAAAATAACTTTTATTTATAATATTTTAATGAATATGATCAACCCAGTTATATCCTAGGTAGACAATACCAACAATGAGAATTAAGCATCCACTTATAATTTCCTGATTAAAATTAAATTTTATCTGATCTAGTTTCTTTAAGATAATATTTTTTGTGTAATTGAAGGTTACCACTATTAAAAAGAGGATTAGTGCTATCCCGAGAACATAGATCGTGACAAAACGAATAATTGAGATTAATGAAGGTGTCATACCTGTCATCATAACTACAGCTAGAGAGGATGCACATGGAAGCATGCCGGTTAGTATACCCACAGTTATTGGATTTTCAATAGTTGAATTATTGAACCTCCCATGTTCGTGTCCACAATCATCTGTGTGAGTATGCTTGGCTTTATATATTGCTCTGATTAATATATAAGCACCAAAAGTGATGACAATACCAGGCGCAAGCCAATGTGAAAAATCATGTAGAAAAGTACTCGCTATTTCAGCCATAATAAGATTAAATATTATTGCAATAATACTTAAAACAATAAAATGTGAAAAAATAAGGCTTGCGGTAAGCAGCATAATATTTCGTAGATCTAATTTACCTCCAACTGTATAGGCTAGTAGAAATGTTTTACCATGCCCAGGCTCTATGGCGTGTAAGCAACCTAGTAGAAAAATAGATGTTATTGTTAGTGAATCTGTCATATTAATAATAATTTAATAATTCGTCAGTGGTTGTGCCTCGATTTAATTTTTCATAAAGTGTATTACTACCCCAAAGTCTGTTTAGTCCATTTTCACGAATTTTTATTTTATCAGGGTACATGTTAAATATTGTAAATAATGTTAAAACGCCAGTGTCGACGCTTTTGTATTGTTCTCTGTTTGTTATCCATATTTCTATACCACTACATTTTTGATTCTTGTATTTTGGCTTTTCAGACTTTCCTGGAATTCTCACAGGTGTAAAACTTTTTGGAACAAAAACCACTCCGGGAAGACGAAAGTTATTCATTGTTTGGGATAATTTTTTACCATCGATCCAAGGAGCGCCAATCCATTTAAATGGATTGGGCGTACCACGACCTTCACTGATATTTGTTCCTTCAATTAAACACATTCCAGGATATATAATTGCTGTTTCTAAGTCAGGTATATTAGGTGAAGGTGGAATCCATATCAGATCAGTTTGATCAAACCAAGCATTTGGTTGCCAGCCTTCCATCCTTATTACCTCTAGCTTTGGAATTGGATCCACCCATTTATTCTCAATGATACTTTCTGCGAGCTCTCCTATAGTGCTTCCATATCTGATTGGAATGGGATAGTGTCCTACAAATGAGCGATATGTCAGATCTAGTAATGGGCCTTCAATAATATCAGATCTAATTGGGTTTGGGCGATCAAGTACTAGAATAGGGATGCCTAATTCAGCCCCAGCCTCCATTACAAGTCCTAAAGTAGTAATGTATGTATAAAAGCGAGCACCAATATCTTGGATGTCATAAATAATTAGGTTTACATCAGCTAACATCTCTGCTGTTGGTTTCCTTGTTCCGCCATAGAGGCTAATTACTTTTGGGAGATCTTTCATTTCATCATAGTTTATTTTTTGGCCATCTGCTGCTTCTCCAAATAGACCGTGTTCTGGAGAGAAAACCACTTTTAATTCTACGCTATCAGTTTCCATTAACCGTTTATAATTCGGCACTCCATTTTTATCAATACCACTATGATTTGTAACCAGAGCAATTTTTCTTGATTGAATAAAATGTAATTTTTTCTCTAGTAAAACATCTATGCCATTTAAAACAGTTAATTTTTCTAATAATGGAGTATTACGATTTTGATAGTATAAAGATTGCAACTCATGGATACCTTTGTTATTGCTATTATTGTGCTGGCAATTAATTTGTATAGTCGCAATCGTTAAACATAATATAAACCGAAATAGTAATGTCATTTTAATATTGTAATCTTTCTTGTTTCAATCTGATTTCCTTGAGAAATAGAAACAAAATACGTGCCTGTTGGTGCAATGACACCATTATTATCTAAACCACTCCAGGTCCATTTGAATTGAGTGTTTTCACTAATAAGAGATGTAGTATAAACATTTCTTCCAAGTATGTCATTAATAATGATTTGGTTTGGTTCATTACTATCTGAAATTGAGAATGAAATTGTAAAAGATATGTTCGTTGGATTTGGGTAGATATTATGTATGGTTATTTTTGATGGTTGTATAATATTATTTTCTTCGATCTCAAGTTGTGAATCGTATAGCTCAATTATCTTTAACATTATCTCATTTCTTTTTGATTCAGGGTAGATTGTTTCAAATCCTACAGATAGGTATAGAAGGCCTCCAATATCATTCCCAAGCCCAAATGTACCTGTGTATTCGATTCCCAATCCACCTGAAGTGTTGTAGTCCGTGTTTGAATATTCAGCGCATACTGAAGCACCTCCAAGTGGTTTTATTCCATCTGGCCAGTCCACATCATAGGTACCATGAGTCCCATTATCATAGTTGATATTTGTAATATTATTAAAAATTGAACTAATGGTTCCATATCCGCTATACACTCCTTGGTGCCCGCCAGCGGCATCTGAGATATAGTCCGCTTTAAGATAGTTTTGGTAAAATTCCTTATCTGCAGTGCTACCTTGGGCTTCAAGGTCATATCCGATCTCTGATCCAGAGATAAATAAAAATCTTCCACTTTCAAGGTATGTTGTAATAATACTTTGCTCAATACTAGAGAAGACACTAGTTGAGGTGCCTTCTTCACCTAAAATCCAATCAGTGAATTGATAGTTCATTATATTAATATCTTCATCAATTATTGCTTCATTTGAAGCTGAATCGAATGCTTTCCCATTGTGATTAATGGCGCTTCCATGTTGGCGAATAAAGTCAAAAGTATTACTGGTTCCACTTACTCTATCAAATCCATTTACAATAAGAAATTTTACCTCTTGAGATGAGGGAACAACACCAAGCATTTCTGTTGGCTCACTAGAACCGAGGGAGTTTTTTGCTGCTACACTTAAAAAGTAGGTTTCACCTTCCGTCAAATCATCTATAATGATAGGTCTCTCATTGTAGACGCCTAATGTATCAAGACCACCGTTAACCTCAAGGCTTCCTCTCAGTACGATATATTCACTGGCATTTTCAGCCCCTTGAAAATCTATCTTAATGGATCCATTACCAATGTTTTTTAACAATAGTCTTGACGGTTTAGTTGGCGGAGCACTTTCTCCAAATTTATTATAAAGCAGGTCCCAAAGTTCAGTTCTCCCTGCATCATAACCGAGCGCCCATATGCCAATTCCTTTGAGATCATTGAACAGTGCAAAATCATATTTTAATGAAAGTGATAGGCTATCATCATACCAGCCTTGGTTCCATCCGCTATTTTCGTAATTATACCAAGGTGTTTGTGAAGATTGGTGCCAGAGTTTTTCATAAGATTGAGCCAAACCCTCTATTTCAGAATAAAATTTTGCATCGCCTGTACCTGTTGTGTTTGAGCCTGGGATGTTTGACGAAGAGGGCCATTCAAATCCATAATAGGGGCATCCAAGTATTAGCTTATCTGCTTGATAATTTGTTTTATTAAGATAGTCTAGCACGGTCCATGTAAGAGTATATCCAGGGCCAGAAAGTGGCGAGTTTGGGCCAGTAGTTTGGCTACCGCTATAATGATATGCGTAGCCCATTATAAAGAGACCGTCGCTTATAGATGCGAGAGCGTTGTAGTCCCATCCGTTGCTCCAATCTACTGCTGGCATTGCTAATGTCACTTGAGAGCCAGGTATTGTTGAGTGGAATGCATCCGTTAGGTCAGTGATAAAGGTCACCATATTATCTCTTTGACTTGCTGGGAAAGATTCAAAATCAATATTTACACCCTCAGCATTTCCTGCTTGTACTTGGGAAAGTAGATTATTGATCAAATTCTGTCTATAGGTTGGACTGCTTAGTAGTGTAACTAGGTCATTGCTATTAAAAAGAGTAACACATAGTACGACCTCTACACCATGAGCGTGGGCCTCATTAATAAGGCTTGTGACTGGCCATCCATGTAGATTTTCAAGGTTGCCTGTTGCGGTTGCTTCAGCGCTAAAATAGGCTAGAGTAGTTATAAGGTCAAAATTATAGTTTGTCCAAGAAGTACCCATCCAATATGGATGGTATCCAAAGACCTCTTTAGATGGGGTCCTTGTTCTTGGTGAAAGCGGATATATTAACTTAGCAGTATCAGTGGGTTCTGGTTGAACGTAGTTTTTATTGTAGTATTCTAATTGTTGTTGGTGAATACTTATACGTTGTTGTGAAAAAGCGGTTGTTATGGTAAAAAAGAGAAATAGTAATTGTTTATACATCACATCCACTGAATAAGTCTTCAATTGATTCTCTTTTTCTGATGAGTTTTATGTTTTCGTTATTGATTAATATTTCTGCTGGGCGAGGCCTAGTGTTGAAATTATGAGACATTGAATATCCATATGCTCCCGTATCCATAATCGCGCAAAGATCACCTTCTTCTATTTTAGGTAAGTTATAGTTTTCAGATATACGATCTGTATTTTCGCAAATTCTTCCTGTGATATCATAGGTCGATGTGCTGTTGCTTTCTTTTCCTATTTTTTGCACTCTATGAAAAGCGCCATAAAGAGCAGGTCGCATTAGTGTCTCCATTCCAGCATCCAAGCCTATAAAATTTTTATATGATGATTTTTTACCAGTCACTCTGGTTAGGATAAAACCAGTATCAGCAACGAGGATTCTTCCTGGCTCAATACATAGCGTTGGCCAATCAGAACTATCTTGTCCATAGTAGTCATAAAATATATTTTGTATTTTTTGAAACAGAAGGTCTAGGTCTAGTGGGGTCTCATTATCTTTATAAGGGATTCCAAAGCCACTTCCGATACTAATTTTTTCTAGCTTTTGGTTTATGCATTTCTCTATGTCTTTTGCAGAATCCAATACAAGTTTTGTGATTTCGCGAAATGTATCTATATCAAGTGTAGCAGAACCTGCGTGGCATTGTAGTCCAAATCTTTTTATGCCTATTTTTTTTGCGATTTTATAGGCATTGGTAATTTTTTCTTTGGGAATTCCAAATTTAGAGTCTTTCCCTCCAGTCATAATTCCTTTGAACCGACCATGCCCTTTTCCTGGGTTAAGTCGAAAGCTTATATATTCAGGTATTCCAATAGTTTCTAGTCTATTGAGTGAGTTAATATCATCGAGATTGATCTCACAATCGCTTTTGTATGCAGTCTTTAGGTCCTCAATTGATTCATAGTTCCCGGTATACACGGATTTTGATAGATCGATACCTGATTTTTTTGCTGCATATAGTTCACCTGGACTTGAGCAGTCACAGCCAAGGTTATGAAGAGCTTCTTTCAGTGTAGCAATAATATGAATATTGCTGTTGGCCTTGACCGCGTAGTATACCTGATGATTTTTGAAACTGTTCCCAATTGCTGTGGATAGTCTGCTTATATTCGCTTTTAATCTATTTTCTGAGTATACATATAATGGTGTTCCAAATTGTTCTGCAATCTTTTTTAAGAGGTCTTGGTTAGAAATAAGATTAGATAGTGGATGTTTGTTCATTTTAGTTTGTTTTAATATCCTTATCTAGTTTAATAATATTATGTTGGATAGATAAATAGTAATTGTAATTATCTGCTCATTTATTTTGTCTTATTATCAAGCACCTCTTTAAAAATGTAGATGATTGACGCTTTAATATCTTCATCGCTACAGGATAAACAATTTCCCTTTGGTGGCATAACGCCAAGCTTTCCTTTATAACCCTCAACAACATTTTTTAATATGATATCCATCCCTTTATTTGCAGATTGATTCCAGAATTTAAAGTCAATCATTGTTGCAGCACCTGCTGTTCCATACATATGGCATGAGGCACAGACATTTTTATATACTTCTTTTCCGTTCGAAAGCATTTTTTCATTTATAGATTGATCATTAATATAATTGTACATATCAGTTTTTTTATTTTTACTACTACAATTAGAGGCAATTAGGGTCAGTGTAAATATCACTAAAAATATTAATTTTTTAAGCATAATTATTATTCAAATTTAGAATGGCTGTGTATTGTATGTATAATTCATTATTGTTATGTAATTGGAATGCGTAATATCATCTCATAAGTATTATGGACAATGTGTAGAATAATTGATTTCGCACCAAGATTTTTATTTCTGATCGTTTTTATATTTGTTTTTGTTGAAGGAAAGGGAAAAAATAATTCTCCATATTCTTTTTCAAAAGATCTGGATATGAAGATAGCTGGTGCCAGTGGTGGCCTATTACTGGGCTCTGTTTTAGTAGACTATGTCTCACTGGATTTAGAAGAGATAGCTAGTTTGAATTCCGATGATATATCAGACTATGATGTAAGAGCTATAAAAAATTGGGACCTAAACAGCATTAAAATGAGTGATCTCTTATTATATTCTAGTATCGCTGTCCCCGGGTTATTACTGACAGATAAAATAGTCCGTAATGATTATCGCAATTTTTCTTTATTATGGGCAGAAAGTGTTTTTCTAACACTTGGTATTACAAATTTGACTAAGGTTTTAGTAGGAAGACCACGACCTTATCTGTATGGTAATAAAGCCCCTGAGAAATACAAAATAAAAGAGGACAATAGGAAAAGTTTTTTTTCCGGGCATACTTCTATATCTGCGGTATCTTGTTTTCTAATGGCTAGTATGTATGATGATTATAATCCAGATAGTAAATTTTCATCATATTTATGGGTTGGCGCAGGCCTTGTCCCAGCGCTGACAGCTTATTATCGCTATGATGCAGGAAAACATTTTCCATCAGATCTAGTTGCTGGTTATATCGTAGGAAGTGCTGTCGGTATTCTTATTCCTAAGTGGCATACAAAAAACAGTAAAGTAAATGCTGGTCTAACACTACAAATGAGTGGAAAAATTAAGACACACTTATTTTATAGGTTTTGATTCTAGTGGGTTTATTGATTAATATAGTTAAGTATATAGAGGAAGAATTATGAAAATATCCATCGAATATTGTAGCGTTTGA
>CEOP01211937.1_pt1 | contig 17414 bp, 24 predicted proteins | sample 361301 | NCBI WGS metagenome assembly CEOP01 (sample SAMEA2619548, study PRJEB7988) | marine metagenome | biome: marine biome (ENVO:00000447); feature: deep chlorophyll maximum layer (ENVO:xxxxxxxx); material: "saline water (ENVO:00002010), including plankton (ENVO:xxxxxxxx)" | depth 55 m
GGACCGATGGTAAGTTATTTTAACTTTTCTTTCTTTGATAATATTCCTTACAGAAGGTTGAAAAAATCAATATTTCAATCTGGTGGACTTAAGACAAAGTATTTAAGATTTTATTCGGTACTTCCTAATATGAAAAAAGTTGACTTTGAAAAGAACATGCAAAAAGTAAGGAAATTTGCGAGAAGTTTATGAAAGGGCATATAAATAACTCGTATGACACAAATGTGACACACTTTTCTGAAACATTATCTATAGAAGGGTTTCAGAGGCATTCTACTATTGAGTGGGAGTAATGATCCTTGTTTAAGTTATTAATCTCTTACGATATAATACTTCTATTTTAATATAGCGAGGCTGCATTTGGTAATCTTGATATGATAGATGACCCAATACAAGCAAACAATGATGACTAAATTTTCAAAAATAAAGTTTACGCCAAAAAATGGTACAGAGATAAGTTTAGTAACAACCGCCGGAGTTTTCTCTCCCAATACGACAACTGAGTTGCTGATTAATGCAGTAAAAAAAACTATATTAAAGCCAGGAAAGGCGCTTGATTTAGGATGTGGAACGGGTGCGGTTGGACTAGCTCTTTGGCTTGAGGGGTTGGCAAAAGAGCCAATTTGCGCCTCAGACTTAAGTGAATCCGCAGTGTTGTGTAGTAAAGAAAATTTTAAAAGATATGAATGTGAAGCGGATGTTCGTAGTGGGGCACTATTCGAACCTTGGGATAATGAAAAATTCGATTTGATTATAGATGATATATCTGGAATTTCTCAAGATATTGCCTCTATATCTCCATGGTTTGGCGGAGTTCCTTGTGATACAGGCAGTGATGGGACCGATCTAATTCTAAACATTTTACGAAATGCATCTAAGTTTCTTGCAAAAGATGGGCATTTTTTCTTTCCTGTACTATCCCTGTCGAATGTTGATTCACTATTGCGGGTAGCAAAAGAGAATTTTTCCAAAGTTGAATTAATAGAGCGACAAGATTGGCCATTGCCTAAAGAGTTAGAAAGTCATATTCCTCTATTAAAAGAATTAAGTGCAAAAGGGTCGATTCAATTAGAAGAACGTTTTGGAATGATTTTATGTTCTACCGAAGTTTACCTTGCTAAAGACCCTATTATATTTGACTAATTTAGAGATATCTTGATCAATGTTGGTAAATGATATATGTTAATATTTTTACAATTAAGTAAAATTTTTTAAGGTGAATAAATGAAAAAGGTAACAGTAGACAACGTTTTAGAAGCAATAACGCAAGTATTAAAACTAAAAAATGGTGAATTACAAAAAACCAGTGCATTAGGTGATTTTGATTCATGGGATTCTTTAGGTCATTTAGACATACTCTCAACTCTTGATCAGCTTTTTGACGGACAATTAGGAAGTGTAAATGAAATGGCTTCTGCAGATTCGGTTGATAAAATCATAGATGCTTTACGAGCTAATTCGTTAATTGAGTAATGGTGATTAATGAAAGTAGCAATTGAAAAAATAGAGTACTATTTACCCGAAAATAAATTAGATGGAAAGGAACTTCTGCGAGATAACCCAGACTGGCGAATTCAAGATATAGAAGCTAAGACTGGAATTACGCGACGTTATAAAGCTGGAATTGGTGAGTCCGTAATTGATATGGCGGAAAAAGCAGCTAATAAACTATTTGCTACTAATATTGATATTGATAAGGCCTCAATAGACTTTCTCATTCTTGTTACCCAAGTATCAAGTTACACTTTGCCAACTTCCGCATGTATATTGCAAGACCGTCTGGGTTTAGAGACATCCACCATGGCATTTGATGTTAATTTAGGCTGCTCTGGCTATGTTTATGCATTAAGTATCGCGACTGGACTTATTGAATCGGGCCAAGCTAATCGTGGAGTAATCATTTGTTCGGATCATTACACAAGTAAAATTGATCCACATGACAGGACTTGTAGACCAATATTTAGCGATGCTGCAGCAGCAACAATTGTTGGAAGATCGTTGATTGATGGTATATCTGCTTTTGATCTTGGAACTAATGGATCGGGCTATAAAGATCTTATTATTCCAAATGATGGTGATGATATTGAGGGTGCAAAGCCTGGGTTTTTACATATGGCGGGAGCTGCGGTTTTCTTATTTACCATGAGCACGGTGCCCAAGTCTATTAAAAATGTGTTAGCTAAAACTGGAAAAAAAATGACTGATGTTGATTTGTTTGTTTTTCATCAAGCTAGCAAAGTTGTTATCGATAAAATTACAGCTAACTTAAATTTACCAATAGAAAAGGTATATACAAATTATCAACAGATCGGCAATACTGTTTCAGCCACAATTCCAATTGCTTTAAAAGATGCCTATGAAGATGGTAGTTTGCGTGCGGGAGATTGTAGTATGTTGGTTGGATTTGGGGTGGGTTTATCATGGGGAAGTTGTATTGTAGAAACCGCAGATCTATCATGATTATCCTCACAGGGGCCTCTGGAGGAATTGGTAAAGAGCTTATACCTCATCTTACTAAAATAGATCAGGTTATAGGGATTTATAATTCGAGCAAGCCTAAATCAAAGCCTGGATCTAATTTGACATATGTAAAGTTAAATATAGCAGATTCTGAAGAAGTAGAAAATTTTATTGAAACTTGGAAGGTAGAATTAAATAAGTGTAAAAAGCTTACAGTTGTTCATTTAGCAGCAGTTAAGACAGATGGTCTAGTTATCAATTATTCTGAACAGGATTGGGATCTTCTTATGCAAGCTAATCTTAAGGCTGGATTTTTGCTTACTAAATATCTATTGCCAATTATGATTAACATTGGATATGGACGAAATATTTTTACATCCTCTCGAGGGGCATTGGATGGTGATGTTGGAGCAATTGCATATTCTACAAGTAAAGCAGGCATTTTGGGTATGTCTAAAGTCTTGGCTAAGGAGTATGCAAGATTTAATATCACTTCAAATGTTTTGCTACTAGGAGCCTTTGAAACTGGGATGTTTAATAAATTATCAACTAAATCACAGCAAGAAATTATCAAAAAAATTCCATCAAAAAAATGTGGTGATATTTCTAATATTGCTAATGCTATTAACTTCTGTATAAGATCTGATTACGTTTCTGGTTCAGTCATCTCCATCGATGGAGCAATTTAGTTGAGTGACAAACTCTCAGAGCAGGATTTCTTTGATGCGTTAAAAGATGCTATTTTACCTGATGATGAAGTTATTGTTATGTATGGAGGAATTTGGAGTTTTGCTCATAATTTTGGCGGAGAGGTACGCAAAATTCCAGACATGATGTTAGATATTATAGAAGATGTGGTGGGTAAGGAGAGAACGCTTCTGTTTGCTGGTTTTTGTGCAAACCATTTTGTTAAGCATGGAGAATTTGATTTAACGCGAACACCGCCAAGTGAGGGTGGAATTCTTGCTAAGTATGCTTTAAAAAGGAAAGGGTATGTGCGCACATATCAACCATTACATAGCTTTCTTGTTAAAGGTCCAAGAGCTCAAGAAGTCCTAGATCTCCCTTGCACATCATCCTGGGGAGAGGATAGTGTATTGGCTTGGATGGGGGGTTTAAACGCACGCATTCTTGCTCTAGGATTGCCTTTACACCTAGCTTGTAGTTATTTCCATAAAATTGAAGAAGAGTTAAAGGTGCCTTATAGGTATTTTAAAACTTTTAGAGGAATAATGTATGACAAAGGCAATATAATTGGCCCTTGCAAAGAGGTTAAATATTCTTATTCGCTTAATTGCCATTTAGATTATGATTTTTCAATTATTACTTCACAATTGTATAAACAGAATGCAATTCTATCTAGTCAAAATCCTAAAGTGCCTTTAACATCAGTGCTAACCTCAGATATAGATATAGCATGCCATGAGGTCTTTGACAGTGATCATTATGCTGCTGTTGTTAATAGAAAAGAAGTTAAGGAGTGGGTCAAAAATGGTAAGCAAGCCGAGATAGCGGCTCTTTCACCTGAAAATAGTTCGGATAAGAATATCTAAAGGACTTATAATTTTAATTATGTTACTTAAAAAACCATCAAAATGAGGTAACTTTTTATGGAAAATCTTGGTAAAGAAATGTACGGTTGGGCAGTTGATTTATTTCCAATCAATAGGAGTCTGACTGGAGATGGCGTAAGACAAACACTCCAGTACATAAAGAATATTATTCCTGAGATGGAGATAAACGAAGTTCCTAGTGGAACTAAATGCTTCGACTGGACGGTTCCCCAGGAGTGGAATTGTGACGATGCGTATATTCTGGATCCAGACGGCAATAAAATTTGTGATTTTAAAATAAATAATTTACATGTAGTTGGATACTCAACCCCTATTGATAAAGAAGTAGATTTAGACGAGCTCAAAGAGCATTTATATTGGATTGAAGATCAACCCACTGCTATACCCTATATCACCTCATATTATAGTCCGAGATGGGGATTTTGTTTGAGTTTTAATGAGTTTAAAAAACTAAAGAAAGGCACTTACAAAGTTAAAATTAATAGCGAGTTAATTGATGGCAGCTTAACTTATGGAGAGGTTAAATTAAAAGGGGAAAGTGACAAAGAGATTTTTCTTTCTACATATGTTTGTCATCCATCTATGGCAAATAATGAATTATCAGGACCGGTTGTAACAACAGCATTGGTTAAATTTATTAAATCACTTAAAGATAGAAAATACTCTTATAGGATAGTATTTATTCCAGAAACTATAGGGTCAATAACATACATTAGTAGAAACATTGATGATATGAAAAAAAATATAATTGCTGGATTTAATATTTCCTGTGTCGGAGATGATAGATGCTTTTCATATGTTCCTTCAAGATATGGAAACAGCTTATCAGACAAGGTATCTAAGCATGTGCTGAAAAATATTGATTACGTAGAATACTCATTCTTGGATAGAGGGAGTGATGAAAGGCAATATTGTTCTCCTGGGGTGGACTTACCAATAGCAACCATTTGTAGAACAAAGTATGGACAGTATCCAGAATATCACACCTCTCTGGATGATTTGACTCTAATATCGCCTACTGGCCTCTATGGTGGGTACGAAAAGTTAATGAAAGCTATAGAGCTGCTCGAAAAAAATAATTATTACAAAGTAAATGTTTCATGTGAGCCTCAACTAGGGAAAAGAGGGTTATATCCAACTATATCAACAAAAGAAACTGGTGCTATTGTTAGAGACATGATGAACTTTATTGCTTACGCTGATGGAAATAATGATTTAATTGATATTGCAAATATTATTGGTGTTCAGGCTGAAGATCTTTATGACATTGTTGACGATATGAAAAGAGCTAATCTTATTGAGTGGCAGTGAAATGAGTAATATAGAAAAAAAACCTTTTAAATTTGATGGATATAATGAATATTTGTATACAGGATTACAGGGTATATTGATGCGCCATAATCACCGAATAATATCAAAAAATACACCTCATAATTTAAATAAAAAAATTTTAGACATAGGCGGAGGCGCAAAACCGCATTGTTGTCTTCAAAAACTTGAAGGAGTAGATGAATATTGGATAAGCGATAGTAAAGAAATTTTTACTAAAAATGAATCTCTTAAAAGTATGAATGTACATAAACATATTTATAATGATGATCCTGATTACAAACTCTTTCAAAATAAAAATATGCTCTTTTCAAGAATAATTGCATCTCATGTTTGGGAACATGTGAATGATCCGGAAAACGAGCTGCTTAAATGGGTTTCGTTGCTAGAAGATAATGGACAATTAGATATTGCTATTCCCTGTGATCCTGGTTGGGGATGGAGATTGGGACAGTTAATTGGAAGAAAAAAGGCAATGCAAACTTATAATATGTCTTCTTCAGAGATTGATTTAATGATGACAAGAGAGCATGTCAATTCATGCCAAAATCTTATTCGTATAATTAAATACTACACTCAATCTAAGGGAACCTATTTCCCGTTTTTTATACCAATCGTTGATGTAAATTTTTTTATATTTTTTAGATTAAATAAAAAAGATTTTTCAATCTATTAAGTATGTAATTTGTACTAATTTCTTAGATAGCTTTTCCAAGGTATTTTTAAGGAAGCTATTCTTTGGAGAAATATGAATATGAAATTTTGCAGCTCTTTTTGATTTAATAGGTTTTAAGGGGGAATGGTTATTTTTTACAAAAATTAGTATTTCCTTCAGGCATTCAATGTCCTGATGATCCTCAATATTAATACCAATAGAGTTATCATTTGATAAATAAAATGATCCTACTGCCTTTTCTTTAAAATAAATTATATACCAGGCTCTGTAAGGATTAGATTTTACAAATTTTTTATGTCTTTCAAAATCAGGCATTATTTCATGACTGATTGAATAATTTCTCTTTGACAAAAGATCATATAATGTTTTGATGTCTTTTTTTGACTGTTTTTTTTCAATTCTTTTGAAAGTAATATTCATAAAATAAATTTGTATTAATATTATTATAAGATATTCTTGCATATGAAGATAAGAAAATAACTAAGTGCATAAAATATAGATCTTTAGATAAATTTTGTAACAGCTTTAATTATATGTCCAAAAACGAAGAAGAACCTTGCCTATGTTGTGGTTATAAAACAAATAAAAAAATACTTATGTTTAAGGCGGCAGATATTTTTATATGTGAAAGTTCTTGTGTATTTTCGAAACCTAAAATTAACACTAATTCAATGTACACGCCTGATTATTTTAAGAATTTTTATGAGAATGATAATGTTGAGCAATCTTTAGTTTCAAAAAATTTAGCAACCCTCTTAAAGAAATATATCCAAACTGGTTCAATTCTGGATTATGGTTGTGGAGTCGGTACATTTTTGTCAGATGCTCAAAAAAACGGTTTTACTGAGAATGTGGGCATTGATGTAAGCGAATATTCAATATCAAAAGCAAAAAAGAAAACACCGGAATGTAAATTTTATACAAATGATACTCTTATTGGATCTAAGAAATTTGATTGTATAAGCTTTATTGATAGCTTAGCCCATGTGCATGATATAAATTCTACTTTTTCTAAAGTGCTGAACAATAATTTTAATAAAGAAGGAATAGTTTTAATAAGAACACCTAATATAAATAGATATTACATTTTTTATATTAGATGCCTTAATTATTTTCTTCCTAGAAAATACATAGATTCTTTGTTTTTTATTCCAACTAGATTATTTCTTTTCAATTCAAAATCAATAGTCTTGTTTTTAAAAAAACATGGTCTTGATATAAAAGAATATCATTTTGAGTCAGAACACAACAAAGTATCAACTAAAGAAATAAAAAAAATGCATTTGAAAGGATTTATTAAATATTTTTTTTGGATATTAATACCATCACTAATTAATCCTAAAAATTCTATAACTATTATTTCAAAATTAAAAAAATGATAAATCTATTTTTACTATGAAATTTAAAGATATATATGTAATAGTTCCAGCATATAACGAGAAGAAAGTTATAAAAGAAATAGTGAGCAATCTTCTCAATAAATTTTCTAATATTATCGTAATTGATGATGGTTCAACTGATGGAACATCTAATGAAATAAAAGATCTTGATATTAAGATACTTCGTCATGAAATTAATTTGGGAGTAGGAGCTGCAGTTCAAACTGGATTTAAATTTGTTTCAATGATTAGCTCAGCTCATGCTGTTATAACTTTTGATGCAGATGGGCAACATTTAGTAAAAGATGCTGAATCAATGGCAAAGGAAGTTATGATATGCGATGCTGACATTATATTTGGTACTAGATTCCCAAAATTTGCTAGAAACATACCTTTGATAAAAAGAATAGTCTTAAAAACTATTACAAAGATCACTTATTTTGTTACAGGTGTTTCTTTATCAGATGCACATAATGGCCTAAAAGCATTTAAAGTAAGTGCTCTAAGAAATTTAGAATTAAATTTCTCAGCGTATTCATATGAATCTGAATTAATAACACAAGTTTCTAAAAAAAAGCTTAAATATAAAGAGATGCCAACTGATATAAAGTATACTGATTATTCAATTAAGAAAGGACAGAAATTATCTAATGGGCTTCTTATAATTGAAGATTTATTAAAATTATGGAAATAATCAGCTTATATATAAACTAAGATGCTAGTAAAATACTTATTCTTATCAATCTTTGTTTTGTTATTTTTTTATGGATTAATAAGACCTTTTGCCAGTATTTTTGCGAAGTTATTTTTAATAGTTGGATCTGTTTTTGGATTTTTAAGCCTTCTAGGGGCTGACTATGTCAACCAAATCGCTCTTTTTATAGGCGTCGAAAATGCAACATTGCTTTATTTGTACTTTGGGTTAATTACTATTTTTTTGACCATCATCATAACTTTAAATAGGTTTGATGAAATAAATGCAAGAATAACAAAATTAACAAGAAAGATTGCAATTCTTGAATCAAAAATAAACGAAAAATAAGCTAATTCATTTCATTCGCCATATATAGAATAACGAAAGATATGGCTGATGTAAAAATATCTGCAAGCAATTTTGCAAAAGTAACATTCTCAGAAAAGAAGTTCAATATAAGATATATAAACATCGAAGAAATTAATGGATTAAGCAAGGCAACTGAATAAAATATAAGATAAAAACTTTGAACTTTATTAAAAATATTTTTTCTTAGAAAATGAGAGAAAATTATTACAAAAAATATTCTAATAGAGAAATTTAGAAGTATATCGTTCAATACCATCTTTTGAAAAACCCAAAATATGTATATTTCTAAAATATAAAAAAAAGAAATTAGAAGATAATACTTAATCAGCTTTGACATTAACCTTCTTTTTTAAAGAAATTCCAACTTAAACTAAATAATAGTAAAGGTATGACAGGCAACAGATATCGCATATGAGCAATAGCTAATAATGGCACTATTAATATAGTCATTGAACAAGCTATTCCATGTAGTTTTTTTACATTTATAAACCTTATAAATGCATAAAACCCTAACGAATGAATTGCTAATAGAATGAGTGAAATTACAAATTGCAAACTACCATTCAAACCAGTTGTAAAAAATACTTGCATAAATCCTTCGTTTGCAACACCTTCACGAAAGCCTAATAAAAATATAATATTTAGTATTTTATTGTCATAAAAGTTACTATTAATTATAAATGTATCTGCAAACACCTTGTACAGAAGATAGTTCATCCCCAACAGGACAATAAATAAAATTCCACCTAAATGAATGGTCTTCTCTGCTTTCAATTCTTTGAGTATCTCATAAATAGTATAAATGACTATGGGAACAATTAAGGCTGCTCTAAAGTTAATTAATATAAGAGATAGAAACATGAAAGTTGTATCTATCTTAATTTTTTTTATTGAGTAATAACATATTAGCAATATCCCCAATGACCCAAAAATATCTGTAAAGAATCTTGGGAAATATATCGCAAGGTATGGATGAAGTGCGAGCAACAAAATAAAAATTATTTGACCTTTTCTATTTAGAAAATCTTTAAATAACAAAAAGAACGCACAAATTGAAAAAGTATTTATAAGAGAGGCTATTAAAATCAATGAATGGCTCGAAATAGCTTCTTCATAATTAAGATTAAGCGAACATAAAAATTGAGTGTATAAAAGATTAACCATTATAAGTCCTTCACCAAAACAAACCTTATATGCAGTCATATCAGGATATGCAAAGAAATTGATCTGAAGGAAATTTGTAGAAAAAAGATAAATTGAGTAAGCAAATAATATTTTTGTAAGTATTAAAAAGATTAAATCTGTTTTATTTTTGATAATAACTCTCATCATTTTTTTAAGGTACTCTAAAATATAAACTTAGCTAAAATGGTAACTTAAAATTTTACAATTTGTAATCTAATTTAAAAAATATAGAAGATCCAGAACAAAAGAGAAAGGTTATTGGAAGGACTTTCATTGATGTTTTTGATTCTGAAGCGATTAAACTTAAAGAGGTTGAATTTTTAGAGCAAGTCTCTAACCGAATAGCAAACGAGATAGAAGAAGTGAGTAGGGTCGTTTATGATATTTCAAGCAAACCACCAGCAACCATTGAGTGGGAATAAATTGACTTATTTAAAATCATATTAATTTTTCAAGATCACATTCAGTTACCACTAAGAACTTTACTCTTAAGTCATCTTTAGATGAAATAACCTTAACTAACTTGAGTTCAATTAATTCCTTGATTATTTTTCTTGATGTTGGAATAGAAACGAACTGATTAAGGAATTTTTCATAATCACTAATTTTATTGTTCGTATTACTTTTGCTGAAATTTTTAATAGCCCGAAGATGGTTGATGGTTAATATTTTCATTATATACATGCTAAATGACAGTTATTTACATTAAAACTTATTATGTAAAAATAATAAACATAATATTTTTACTATAAGATTTTTGTATTTTCTTAAACATTTGGTTATTTAAATATTGATATGTGAAATACATAGCAAAAAATCAAAAACTCAAGCATAACAATGAAATAAACGACAACATTAGAAAAGAGAATAAAGAATTTAATAAACAGTGGATAGCGAACAATAAATTAATTGGAGAAGGTATTGTTTTGGTAGATGAACTCGACGTCTCTTCGGAAGTTAAGTTAGATGCAAGTTCTTTTATGGTAGTTTGGTTAAAGAATATTGAGCGCCTTTGCGAAATGTTTAGCAGTGAATTTGATTATAAGTCTTTCTCGCTACTTGATATTGGATGCGGTAGTGGTATTTCTACATTTTTCTTCCATCAAAAATATGATTTTGATAGATGTGATGGTTTTGACTTTTCTTCAAGTCTTATTGGGTTAGCAAACAAGAACAAAAAAATAATTAATAGAGATGGTGTTGATACCTCATCCATCTCGTTTAACTTCGCTGATGCGAAGAAGATAAAGTTACAAGATAAAAGGTATGCCCTTTTTATGTTTAACCCCTTTGGCTGGGAAACTATGAATGAATTCATATCTAACAATATTGAAGTTCTTCAAAAAAATAATTCAGTAATCCTTTATGCCAATGATATTTGTGTCGGTAACTTGTTGGTGTTCGGACGCATGGTCAAACGAGATGATTTTTTTAACCTATCAGTCATTGCTTTTGGAGACTGATTACCAAATGCAGAAAACTTTGTGAAAGACTTCAAAAGTAGAAAAAAATTTACCTGGATAATTGGCGATGGTGGTGCTTTTGAATTCTTGCCAAGACTAGTTTGTAAAGAACATAGAAATCACAAATTTATTGTCAACGGCATTGGCGAAGTTAAACATGATGTTATCTTGATATTACATGAGGGCGAAATCTATCAATATTTGATTGGAGGTAATTAATTATCCGATAGGAAGCCTATTTGAATATTGAATACTTAGTATGTAACAAGTATAATCCCTTGAAAATATCTGTAAATATTATCTGCTAAAGAAACAATGACAAATAAGTCTTCTTTAAAAAAACATGCGCTTGGGTTTTATGAAGTTCATCCTAAGCCTTCATCCACTGAACTCAGCGAACACTATGCAAAAAAGTATTATCAAGAATCTCATGGCTCGTATGAACTTAATTACTCAAACGATGAGTTAAGATACTTTGAAGTGCATGGCGAGATTGCACTTGCAACTCTTCACAAATACCAAGCGTCGATAACTCCGAATTTACTCGACTTAGGTTGTGGCGAAGGTTTCTTTGCAAATGTTTTCAGTAAAGCAAATTGGAAGACTACATTGGTAGATTTCTCAGATGATGGATTGCGGAGGCACAATCCATCTCTTCTTGGAAATTTTACTCAAAGTGACTTGTTTTCTTATATAGGCGAAAACCGCAAAGAAGTTGAATCATTTGGCTTGATAAATCTGGATAATGTTTTGGAGCATGTTGTAGATCCAATTGGATTATTAGGTATTCTTAAATCTAATATGCATCCTAGTACACTTTTGAGAGTTGAAGTGCCAAATGATTTCTCGTCGTTTCAAGATTTGCTTGTAAAATTAGGTTGCACTGGAGAGACTTGGGTTAGCCCTCCAGAGCATTTAAGCTACTTCAATAATACCAGCCTCAAAGCGCTTCTCGAAAACCAAGGCTTTGAGATGGTTTCTTTACAAGCTGATTTCCCTATTGAGCAATTTCTAGTTAATGAGCACTCAAATTATTGGAAGAATCGAAAATTAGGCAAAGGAGCGCATCTGACACGAGTACTAGTAACTAATTTTCTAGCACAAAAGAGTTTGGATAGGTTGATAGATTATCAAGAAGCAGCTGCTGATCTTGAGTTTGGGCGAGTACTTACCGCATATGTTAGGATTTCGCGATAGCTGTCAAACACATCACTGAGTGGTTCGATAGCCAAAAGAAGCCAAGCAGCAACTTTCGTAAGTTGCTTCAAGATCACATAGATAAAGCTACTCCATGTCGCACCCTTACAACCAATTAAATAAAATACCAAATTTTATGGCACCAGCTATAATAAACTAATGCAAATTGCCATATTGTCAGATATTCATGCAAATATTTATGCGTTAGATGCGGTATATAATGATTTTAAGAATAAAAATGTTGAAAATATATTAATTGCAGGTGATCTAATTGGTTATTACTATTGGCCAAAAGAGGTTGTTCAAAAATTGATGAATGATGAAAGAGTTTTATGTATATCAGGTAATCATGAAAATATATTATCAAAAACATTATCTTGTAGCGATTCATTTAAAAAATATAAGCAAAAATATGGCAGTGGTTATGAAATTTGTAGAAATCAACTTTCAAAAAATGAGCTTGAGTGGCTTCTTGGCCTTCCTGAAAAGTTAGATATCAAAATTAGAGATATTTCATTTACTATTGCCCATGGATCTCTTAATGATCAAGAAAAGTATATTTATCCTGACATTTCTTTAAATAGTCTAGAAGATAATCATAATATTTCAGATTTTACTGTGTTAGGACATACTCATTATCCATTCATAAAGAACAATGGCAGAAATATAATCATAAATCCAGGTTCCGTAGGACAGCCAAGAGACATTAGTAGAATTGCTAGCTATGTATTAATAAACACTGAAAACCATGCTATCACATTTAGAAGAGTCAGGTTTGAGATAGATGAGATAATAAGAGCTGCACAAAAATATGATCCTGAAATCCATTACTTGCAGACTGTTCTGGAGCGCTGAAAATGAGAATATTAGTAAGTGGAGTAGCTGGTGATATAGGTTTTGGAATTGGAAAAATATTAAGAAATCTTAGTTTTGTTACTCATATATATGGGATTGATGTTCATAACAATCATCCAGGTAAAATACTTTTTGATGAGTGTTATATAGTACCAGCTGCGAGCAATCCTGATTATATTTCATGCCTGAGTGATTTAATTTATAAAAATAAAATAGATATTTTTATTCCTTCTAGCGAAGCTGAAATAGAATTATTTTCCTCATTAGACAAAAAAAATATTTCAAGTGCAAAGGTTCTGTTGTCAAACACATCTATGGTGAATGAATGCTTAAGTAAGCACAAATGCTTAACTTTTTTAAAATCTGTTGGTATTAAAACCCTTCGCTATGGGTTAGTTGGCAGCGATGAACCGACTAGATATCCTGTTATTGTTAAGCCTAATTCAGGAAGGGGCTCGAAAGGCATTAAAAAAATAGAATCTAAGGAAGAATTTATTAAGTTTCTTGATAATTGTCCAGATAACTTTGTTTGGCAGCAGTATCTTTATCCAGATGATCAAGAATATACTTGTGCTATATTTAAATCTGATGGTATTGATTTTAGATCTTTGATAATTAAAAGAGAGCTCTCTGAGGGCTTTACTTCAAAAGGAGAGGTTGTGGAAAATACCAAGATAAAAGAATACATTCATAAGATTGCTGAGTCATTTTGTCTAGATGGTGTTATGAATATTCAGTTACGCCTTACTGAGGATGGACCAATGGTCTTTGAAATTAACCCTCGCTTATCAAGCACTCTAGTTTTTCGACATATGCTAGGTTTCAAGGATTTAGAATGGTGGATACAATCAAAAACTAACCAAAGAATTTCGCTATATAATAATCCTGAAGTAGGTACTTTATTTTATAGAGGCATCTCAGAGCACATTATAAAAATTTAAAATTTACATAGGGCTAAATATGAAAAATAAAAAGATTTATATTAACAATAAGGAAATTTCATTAGATGTTCCTCCATATATAATTGGAGAAATATCAGCAAATCATAATGGCTCAATTGAAAATGTTTACAGATTAATAGATGTTGCAAAAAAATCTGGAGCATCTGCTGCTAAAATTCAAACTTATACAGCTGATACTATAACTGTAAATTCCAGATCTAAGGACTTTATGATTGAAGGTGGACTTTGGGATGGAAGAAACCTTTATGATTTATATACTGAAGCCTCGTTGCCATGGAGCTGGCATAAACCTATATTTAAATATGCAGAAAAAAAAGATTTAACAATTTTTAGTTCTCCTTTTGATAGCACAGCAGTTGATTTACTTGAAGATCTAAATGCGCCAGCTTATAAAATAGCCTCATTTGAAGCTATAGATATTCCTCTTATAAAATATGCAGCATCAACAAAAAAACCCATGATTATATCTACTGGGATGACAACAACTGATGAGATTGAAGAGGCGGTCAATGCAGCCTTGGACTCAGGCTGTAAAGATCTCATATTGCTCCATTGTGTTAGTAGTTATCCAGCACTTTCAATTGATTATAATCTAAAAACTATTTTAGATATGCAATCAAGGTATGGAGTAATGGTAGGTCTATCAGATCATACTGTTGATAACACAACAGCAATTGCAAGCGTTGCATTGGGTGCTGTTGTGATTGAAAAGCATATTACATTAAGTAGAGATGGCGGAGGTCCAGATGATAGTTTTTCTTTAGAACCTGAAGATCTAGAAGAGTTATGTACTAAATCGACTGCTGCCTGGGAATCTCTTGGGCAGGCCAATTACCATAGAAGTCAGAGCGAAATTGATAATAAAAAGTTTAGGCGATCAATTTACTTTGTTAAAGACAAAAAATCTGGAGAATTAATAGAGGAATCCGATGTAAGAGTTATCAGACCGGGCTTCGGTATTAAGCCCAAATACCTAGAAGAAATTATTGGAAAAAAACTTAGTCATGATGTTGCCAAATATACTCCGGTAGCATGGAAATGCTTAGATTAGGCTAATTGATAAAAAATATAATATTAGCGGCAATAATTAAATGGAAAAAAAATTTAAAAATTCAAAAAAAGAAAATGTAGATTGGGATGTTGTTAATGACTTTGGAACAGAGTGGGAAGAGTTTCAGTTTGATTCATATGACCAAAATGTTTTAAGAGAGACATGGAATCAATATTTTGACATTTTCCCTTGGGAAGATATTTCTCAGGATTCTGAAGGATTTGATATGGGATGTGGCTCTGGAAGATGGGCACAGTTTGTAATACCAAAAGTAGGTAAGTTTAATTGCATTGATCCTAGTAGCGCTATTCATGTGGCTGAAAAGAACTTAAGTAAATATAATAATGTTAATTTTTACAAGGAAACTGTTGATCAGTGCACGCTTGAAGATAATTCACAAGATTTTGGATACAGCTTAGGTGTTCTTCACCATATTCCAGATACACAAAAAGCAATAAAAGATTGTGCAATCAAACTGAAAAAGGGCGCTCCCTTTTTATTATATTTATACTATGATTTTGAAGATAAACCTGCACTATTTAAATTTATATGGAAATTAACAAACTTGCTTAGGTTAAAAGTTATATCAAAACTCCCACCAAGAATAAAAAAACTTATTTGTAGCATAATAGCAATCACAATCTACTATCCGTTCGCAAAATTTTCACGAATCTTGGAAATTTTTGGAGTGAATATTGAAAATATACCTTTATCAGATTATAGAAATAAATCTTTTTATATTATGAATAATGATGCTCTTGATAGATTTGGAACCAAACTTGAACAACGTTTTAGTAAAAAAGACATTACAAATATGCTAATAGATGCTGGTTTTGATAAAATTAAATTTTCAGATAATACTCCATATTGGACATGTATAAGTTACAAATCTTAAAGTGAATATTGGGCAAGAATCGCTTAAAATCCTACTAAGGAATATAAAAACAATTGCCTTAATTGGCGCAAGCTCAAATCCTGATAGAGACAGCTATAAAGTGATGAAATTCCTCATTGAAAAAGGATATGAGGTTTTTCCAGTAAACCCTAATGAGTCTAATAATAAAATTTTAGATATAGATTGCTACTCAAATATTCAGGAAATTAAAAAGAAAATTGATATGGTAGATATATTCCGTGCTCAAGAATTTGTAATGGAAATTACACAAGATGCAATAAGAATTGGCGTTCAAGTAATTTGGACACAAGAAGGAATAGTTGATGAAAAATCTGCACATTTAGCAAAAAATGCAGGTATCGTCTTTGTTATGAATGAATGCCCTAAGAAAATTCTTAAGAGTTAAATTGGACTATCAAACCTTTATAGCATTTAATTAAACTATGAAAGATACTTCAAAAAATATTGTTTTAATTGATTCTAACGATATTGGCGTTCTTCGTCTTACATTAAACGATCCAGATAATAAGAATGCTTTATCTGAATTTATGATGCAAAAACTTATAAATGCGATAACGGAGGCATCTAAAGATAACTCTGTTAAAGTTATTGTGATTGCTTCAACTGGAAATGTTTTTTGCTCAGGACATAATTTAAAAGAAATTAAAGAAGCAAGGAGAGCAAAGGACAGCGGAGAATCTTACTACTTAGAATTATTTAAAACTTGTTCCTATTTAATGCAATTGATTGTTAATTGTTCTAAACCAGTAATTGCTGAAGTTAATGGAATTGCAACAGCAGCTGGCTGCCAGTTAGTAGCTTCGTGTGACTTAGCTGTTTCTTCAAAATCTGCAAAATTTGCTACACCTGGAGTCAATATTGGTCTATTTTGTTCAACACCCATGGTTGCTCTATCAAGAAATGTTAGTAAAAAGGATTCTATGAAGATGCTTTTAACAGGTGACATGATAAATGCTGATGAAGCAAAAAGAATTTCACTTATTAATGACTTTGTTACAGAAGAAGAATTAACAGAATCAGTGATGGATTTAGCAGAAAAAATTTCAAAAAAATCAGCAGCCGTAATTGCAATTGGAAAAAAAGCATTCTACAAACAAGCTGAGTTAAATTTATTTGATGCATATGAATATACTTCAAGAGTTATGGCAGAAAATACACTAAAAGATGATGCAAAAGAGGGTATTGAGTCTTTTCTTGAGAAGCGTGATCCAAATTGGAGCGACAGTTAGTGAGTAAAGATCCTCTAGGCCTTAAAAGATTTATTAGAACAGTAGATAATTTCCCCATTGATGGAATAGCATTTA
>CEOP01032448.1_pt1 | contig 17390 bp, 11 predicted proteins | sample 361301 | NCBI WGS metagenome assembly CEOP01 (sample SAMEA2619548, study PRJEB7988) | marine metagenome | biome: marine biome (ENVO:00000447); feature: deep chlorophyll maximum layer (ENVO:xxxxxxxx); material: "saline water (ENVO:00002010), including plankton (ENVO:xxxxxxxx)" | depth 55 m
TTTTTTATTTAGAATTTTAATTGCTATTTATCTTATTTTGCTTAGGGATTTTTCGTTATAGCACCTTAGAATCACTTATTGTAATTTTCCAAGAGACAAGTGATGGGATTTTGAATCATTAATTTCAAACAAAATTATTTTTTTCATCATTTCTTTTTTAATAACTTTAAATCTTAATCTATATGAATCCAATCGTTAGGTTTGCACCAAGTCCGACAGGAAAACTTCACATTGGTGGTGTTCGTACCGCGCTTTTCAATTATGCATTTGCAAAAAAACATGGTGGCACTTTTTTAATTAGAATTGAAGATACAGATAAAGAAAGATCAAAAGATGAATATACTGTCCAAATCCTAGATTCTTTAAAATGGTTAGGTCTTGAGTTCAATGGCGGGCCTATTAAGCAGTCCACCAGAACAGAAAGGCATAATGAAATTATCAATCATTTACTTGAAACAGGTAATGCGTATAGATGTTTTACTTCCAGTGATAAATTGCAAGAATTAAGACAGAAAAGTGAATCATATTTATATCCTGGAATATGGAGAGACAGATCAAAAGAAGAAATTGAATCTAAATTAAAAGAGGGTACTCCTTTCACAATCCGGTTAAGAATTCCTAAAAGTGGGAAAGTTGATTTTGAAGATCTAGTATATGATAAAATAAGTACAGATATTTCTGAATTAGATGATTTTATAATTGCTAGGTCAGACGGTAGTCCGACATATAACTTAACTGTAGTCGTAGATGATCATGATATGAATATCACTCATGTTATCAGGGGCGAAGACCATATATCTAACACGCCGAAGCAATTAATGATTTATAAAGCTATGAATTGGGACAATCCTGTTTTTGGGCATCTTCCAATGATATTAGGACCTGATGGTAAACGATTAAGTAAACGGCATGGTGCCAAAGGAACTCAAGCTTATAAAGAACTCGGGTATTTTTCTGATTCTTTGATTAATTATCTTTCTCTTTTAGGTTGGAATCCTGGAAATGATGATGAAATTTTCAACTTACAATATCTTATTGAAAATTTTTCATTTGATAGAGTTAACAAAAAATCTGCTGTGTTTGATGCTGTAAAACTTGATTGGGTCAGCTCTCAAAATATATTGAATAAGTCTACAAATGAATTATTAGATTTAATAAAAGAGTTTGATTCTGATTGGTTTAAAAAAGATTTTTCTGATGAATATTTATGTAAAGTTATTATTTTAATTAAAGAACGTTTGAAGACTTTGTCAGATGTAAAACCTAATTCTGATTATTTCTTTTATGACCCTAAAGAATATGATGAAAAATCTCTTCAGAAATGTTGGCACGACTCTACAAATCAAATATTAGAAGCATTTTATTTAGATTTAGAAAAACTGTCTACGTGGGATAGCGCATCTATTGATGAGCTGATTGCGAGTTTTGTTCAAACTCAAGATATTGGTTTCGGTAAACTTATGCAGCCTTTAAGAGTAGCGCTCACAGGTGCACTTATTGGTCCTCCTATTCCTGATTTGATAGAGGTCTTAGAGTTGGGAACATGTAAAAGAAGATTGCAAAATATTTTAGATTTTAAATTGAAATGAATCCAATTAAAGATACACAAAGTAATTTTATTACAAAAATTATTGATGATGACAACCGCACCAAGAAGTGGGGTAAAAGAGTACATACACGATTTCCGCCTGAGCCAAATGGTTATTTACATATAGGCCATGCTAAATCTATTTGTTTGAACTTTGGCATTGCTCAAAAGTATGGAGGGAAATGTAACCTTAGATTTGATGATACAAATCCTCTTAAAGAAGAAGATGAATATGTAAAATCAATTATTGATGATGTGAAATGGCTTGGTTTTCATTGGGAAGACGAGCCTTTATATGCATCTAATTATTTCGAGCAAATGTATGATTGTGCTATCAAATTAATTAAGGATGGCAAGGCATATGTTTGTGACTTGAAATCAGAAGAAGTAAAAGATCAAAGAGGCACTCTTAAAAATCCCGGAATCGAAAGTCCTTTTAGAAATAGGTCAATTTCTGAAAATTTAGAACTATTTAAAAAAATGAGAACTGGCGATTTTTTAGATGGCGAAAAAACTTTGCGTGCAAAAATAGATATGCAGCATGCAAATCTAAACATGAGAGATCCAGTTATGTATCGTATTTTACATGCTAAACATCACAGGACTGGAAGTGAATGGTGTATATATCCGATGTATGATTGGGCACACGGCCTTGAAGATTCTATTGAAAAAATAACTCATTCAATATGTACTCTAGAGTTTGAGGACCATAGGCCACTGTATGATTGGTATTTAGATTCTTTGGGAGCCTATCACCCACAGCAGATTGAGTTTGCAAGGCTAAATCTAAGTTATACAGTTGTCAGCAAACGTAAACTAAAGCGTTTAGTAGATGAGGGTTATGTAGATGGATGGGATGATCCTAGGATGCCCACTATATCTGGTTTTAGAAGAAGAGGCTATACATCAAATTCAATTCGCAATTTTTCTGAAAGTATTGGAGTTACTAAGCGGGATTCTGTTGTAGATGTTATAAAATTAGAAAATGCACTAAGAGAAGATCTTAATCTTAATGCTCTAAGAATTATGGGTGTGCTTGATCCATTAAAAATTATTATTACAAATTATAATGATGATGAATTAGAATATGTTGATGCGATAAATAATCCTGAAGATGATAGTGCAGGAAAAAGAAAGTTGAGATTTTCAAAGGAAATTTACATTGAGAAAACTGATTTTATGGAAAATCCTCCTAAAAAGTTTTTTAGGCTTAGTCCAGGAAAAGAAGTACGGTTAAAATTTGCCTATTACATTACATGTGATGAAGTTGTGAAAGACAAAAATGGAGAAATAATTGAATTGAGATGTACGTATGACCCAGAAACAAAAGGTGGAAAATCTATTGATAAAAGAAAAGTTAGAGGCACACTTCATTGGGTGAGTGCTAAAGAAAACGTAAAAGCTGAAATACGTCTTTATGATAGGCTTTTCAAAAGTGAACATCCTGAGCAAGAGGGAGATTACATTGAAAATATTAATCATGAAAGCCTTCAAATAATTGATCAAGCAATTTTAGAGAGTTCAATGTCCTCGCCAGAAAAAAATACAGCCTACCAGTTTGAAAGGCTTGGCTATTTTATTAATGATGAAAAACAATCTTCTGATCAGAAATTGGTTTTTAATCGTGCAGTCTCATTGCGTGATTCGTGGAAGCGGATTATTGAAAAAAATGGTAATTAAATATATCCATTGATACTATAGTTAAAATACCACTATATTGAAATGATATACTTCTTAATGAGGATGCGGAAAACTCTAATTATACTAATGTTTATCTCTGGGCTTGTTGCTAGGCAGTCCATTGTCTACTTTTATGTTATTCCTTTTGATAACTTAAAAGATGATCCTACTATTGAGTGGATAGCTTCAGGATTATCTGATATGGTTAGTAATAGATTCAAAAGTGAACCAGGCCTTCTAGTGCAGAATAAAAAAGACCTAGAGGTTATTATGAATGACCGTTCTTTAATGCTTAAACAACCAATAGCATCAAGGAATCTTTTATTATTAGGTAAATATTATAGGCAGCTAGAAAAAATTAATGTTTCTCTTCAGCTTATCGATTTAGCAACCTGGGATCAGATTGAGACAAAAGATATATCTGCTGAATACAGTGATATAACTAAAATGAAAAAAGAAATTGGCGATAATATCCAAGAAATGATATCGTCATATTTACCAAAAGGTAAAAATAAAGTTTCGGTTGTTTTACCCAAATTTATTGAGCCAAAGCCTGCTAAAAGTAGGAATCCGGTTTCTGTGAAATCTGAAATGGTTTCAAAAAATCTTGAAGAGGAATTCAAAAAGCTTGAAGAGTCAATGGATGTTTTATTAGGTCTTAAAGAAAATAAAGATCTTCAGCCAAAGAAAGATATTACTCTTTTTGGGAATAGCGGTGAGTGGACTATGGATTTTTCAGCAAATCAACTTGTAGAGGAGAATCCTGAATTAGAACCGAATACTGAGATGTTAAAAGAGGTGCTCAACAAACTCATTGATAATCCTTATGATGTTATAATGAAAAAGCCAAATTTTATTTATCATAAAGATGATGACAGCTATATAACAGTTCAGTTTCATGTTACATATTCTTTAAAAGACGAAATTATTAAAGATATGTTGAACTCTCTTCCGTATACAGGTTTAGAACAAAACGGAAGCCTTACAATATTTTATTTTAGTAAAGAATCGTTTAACCTAACGGATGAATTAACAAATAGGATTGTCTCTGGGAGGCATCGTACAGTACCTGTCATTAGGTTCTTTAATAGAGAGGGTACACCTATTGTTGTACTAGCAGATACACCTGAAGAACATTGGCATTCAAGAAAAAGTGAAAAAGTGTTATATTTGCCTGAGAATCAGTTTACTCCTATGATTGAGTTTACAGTTGGTGGTTGGTCAATGCAGGTAGCGATGGAAACGGTTAATATTCATGCTAAATATGAATTTATATTGCCAATGACTGATGTTGAGAACTTGAGTAATGTGAGTTTGAAATTTATTAATGAGGCAGATCTTAAAAAGTTTTTAGATCCAGTATTATAAAATGAAAAAGAAAATTAATATAATTGTTTTTTATTCATTGGTTGCTTCTATGTTCATATTTGGGCAGGATAATAGCACGATTAGTAAGATACCGAATATTGATATTAAGCTTCTAAATGGTAAAACAACTAACATTTATAAATTGTTAGAATCGGGCCCTTTGCTCATGGACTTCTGGGCTACATGGTGTAAGCCCTGTAAACAGGTTATGAAACACTTAAATGAGTTTCATAATAATTATAAAGATCAGGGTTTCCAGGTTCTTATGATAAATCAGGATACGCCAAGAAGTCTTGGCAAAGTTAAAGCTTATATTAATTCAAAAGATTATGATTTTTTAGTTAGTATCGATCCTAATCAACAAATTGCTAAAAAACTTAACGGGCAGATAATGCCTAATTTACTTTTGATAAAAAAAGATGGAACAATACAATGGCGTCATCAAGGCTATATGCCTGGTGAAGAAAAAGAGATTAAAGAGAAAATTGAAGAACTTTTATCATTAAATAAAAAAGACTAACTTTTTTAATTATTTATATCCCCAGCTAGACACTAACCATGTTAAAAAAACTATTAATTATCTTTATACCTCATTTAATTTTTTCTAGTGGTAATCCTTTCTCACTTTTTGACACTAAAGGCTGGAATTACAATGCTGGGATAGTGCTCAATTTTGGTGATAGTTATGATGATTTTACCTATATGGAAAACAGGATGGATATAAATTTTTTCAAAGAAAATTTTAATGCTTGGTTACAGTATGAATATTCGGACCCTCCTGAGCTTGGATTCCCTATCAAGGATATTAGGAAGTATCGATTAGAATATACATCAGGACCATGGTCCTTAAAGCTTGGGGATATCTATGAAGTATGGGGAAGGGGTCTAGTTCTTGCGCAATTAGATGACCAAGGAATAGACTTTGATAATAGCTCAAGAGGTTATTTGTTAAACTATAAACTTAAAAATACCAAAGTAACTCATATGAGTGGGCACACAATAAATGCTCAGTTAGGAGCAGATTTGCGTTATCCTGAGTTTGAGTTCACTCATGATATAGATGCTACAAATATTGAGTTTGATGTATATCCTTTTAATTTTGGGCTATCTTTTTTGCAGTCAAATGAATTGCATGAGCTCAAACCTTTTGGGGTTATTGATACTGTAGATATTAATCATCGATTGCATGGGGGATATGTATCATGGTTTGGAACCATAGGTGATGTATTCTTCGAGTATGTTGATAAACAGTCTAAATTGAGGAATTATAATACAAGTTTTTCTGGTGAAGAGGTTGAGGTTCTTTCTCCGTTGAAAAAAGGATCAGGTGTTTATTTTAATTCGAACCTATACCTTGGTGCATGGTCGTTATTTTTTGAATATAAGAGGTATAGTTTCGATCGACTTAATCCTGTAGATACGGATTATATTATTAATAACTATGGTAATAGGATTGACTATCAGGTTATGCCAATACTCTATCGTGAGCAAAATCATAGTTTTTTAGGTCGTGCTTCACATCAGACCAATGCCAATGATGAAAGAGGGATTCAGTTTGAGTTATCTGGAGGATTACCTAATGGTTTTCAGGTAGTTACGCAGTACTCACATCTTAGTAGAAATGATACTTGGACTTCAATCAGTCCGATTGAATGGAAGAGTAATAGACTAAGCGGGTTGTTGCCGACCAATTCAATAAGTGCTCTTCCATACAGAGAGTTTTATGCAGAAGTAAATGGCTATTTATTAGGTAATAAATTATTTTTCAAGACTGCATTAGGAACGAATCAAGAAGTCCCCAAAATAAATAGGTACTTTAAGGGGAATTCTCAGAGTATCTATGAAAACTGGGCCTATACCGATTCGATTTGGTATGGCGAAGAATGGTTCTATCTAGATTCTCAAATTGTTAGTGTAGATACATCAATTAATAATATTGAGACGAAGCTCTATCAAGAGTCAAAGTCATTCACGATTCCAATAGATTTAACATACTCACTGAGTAATGGTTATTCAATAGGGTTCGCTTTTGCTTATCAAGAGAGATACAAAACAAATATTAAAAAAGGTAATGCGGGAGGCTTTTATAATTATGCTGATTCTTCATGGGTTTTAAATGATTTAAGTAACCCGGGTCTATATGTGGATGAATCAACAAGTAATTACCCAAATGAAACTGCATTCCAAATAAACAGAATGATATCGCTCTCATTAGGTAAGGCATCTAGGTGGGCAGTAACGCTAAATTATGATTGGACCAATGTTCAAGATATTGTGACTTTTGACCCTAAATATAATCCGCTTGAGGCGTTAATATATGGAGACGGTAAATATTTTAAAGGAGAAAGGGACAAAAGAAATCCTCCATCTTTCACGCAAAATAAATGGGTGTCAATGGAATTTTCTTACAATCTCTCTTCAACTCAGCGTATTTCATTTTTATATGGTTCAATACAGGGCGGTTTGGTTTGCAGTAATGGAATATGCAGAATATTGCAACCTTTCAATGATGGTTTAAAATTGTCTTATAGCGCTATATTTTAATCTTTGATAGTATTTTACGTTTGTACTAATTATAAAATTATAATAAGTTGTAATAACCAAAACTATAAAATTCTATGAAAATTAAACTTATCGTATTACTCATATCTATTGCCCCGTTTATATATGGTCAAACATATACAGTTGGTGATTATGTAAATGACTTTAGTGGCGAAATTTGTTTTAATGGTGAAGGAACATGGTCCTATGAGCAACATGGATTAGGTAGAGTTACCTGGATAAATTTATTTACCTCTTGGTGACCATCCTGCACTACGGAGGCTCCGCAGGCAGAAGCAGTTTTACAACAATACACTAATGATTCACTAGTCTTGGTCGCATTTGGTCAAGATTGGAATCAGCCATATAGTTGTAGTGGATGGGGGACAACTTTTGGACTTTCTCATCCCATCATAGATGATATCAATAATATTTATGGGTTATTTGGGATTGGTTATATCCCACATAATATTGTTATTGGCGGTGATGGACAGGTCTTATACTCAGATTCCGGATATAATCAGGCTGCAATCATTGCGGTTATTGATCAGGCTTTAGAAGACCTTCCTTCTGATTTAGATGAAGATGGATTTGATGCAGATGAAGATAATTGTCCAGATAATTATAATCCTTCCCAAGCTGATATTGATGGTGATGGTGATGGTGATGCCTGCGATGTATGTGATAACGCTAATGTGTTTGTAGTTGGAAATGTAAATGGAGATTTGGACTCTAATAATCAACCAAGAATAGACTTTTTTGATGTTGTTTCATTGCTTGACCATCTTCAGTCAAATGTAGAGGATCACACAGCGATTTCAGAGTGTCATCAACAATCCGGTAATATTAATGCAGATAATAATGTGAATATTATTGATGTTGTGAATCTGGTAAATATGCTTCTTTTTAGTAGGGGAACTACTAATGACTTTGGAGAAATTGAAGATGGGATTGTATCTTTTTCTACTAATGTTATAAATGATAATATTATTTTAGAAAGTAAGGGTGGTATTGCTGGATTTCAGTTTAATGTTATGACAAATGCTGATATTTTGAATAGTATAGAAGATTTATCTTTGCCAGAGGGGTGGTCGGTTTCATATTCATCATTGGGTGATAATTATAAAATATTTGCATATGACCAAACTGGAAATAATTCATTGAATAAAATCAATCTAAATTTTAAAGGTCAATCAATTGTTGATATTAGTGATGTTATTGTATCGGACCCGGCAGGAAACGAAGTAATTACTTCTATGCATAGATTTGATTATCAAGCTGAGAATATTTCTTTGCCTAATCGACCAGAGATACAGAAACTTTATCCCAATCCATTTAATCCTAGCCTCTCTATCTCATTCTCATTACCTTCTGAGTCTGACGTTACTGTAGCGGTTTATAATATGCTTGGTGAAAAAGTTGTTACATTATTGAATAATTCTTATACTAGTTCTGGATATCATAACCTTAGTTGGGATGCGACTGGTTTTCCATCAGGTATGTATTTTATTAAGGTTCAAACCCCGTCCATTATCGATACTAAGAAGGCTTTTTTAATCAAATAAATAATTATTTTTTATAATTCATCTATTGAATTATGATTGTATCAATTAAAGTCCTTTCATTGTATAAAGAGACAAAGCTCGTATCTGAGTAGTTACTCATGAGAGAAACCACCGAAATATTCCCTGATCTATAGTTTTCAAAATTAAATGGGAAATACCCTATTGAGTAAATTTCACCGTTACTAGGTATTGATAGATTTTCGCAGGTATGCTCATTAGAACTATTTTTAATTATTATAGAATTAATATATTTTGGTTTATTAGATCTATTATTGATTTTTAAGAAAAAATATTCGTTGTTAGGTTTTATCAAGATCTTGCTGTTTTTAGATTCTGCAGATAATGTGTAATAAAAAAATAATTGTTCACCGCAGATGGGTATTTCACTTTTGAATGATATAGAAATATCATCAAAATAGTTTTCAGTACTTATGTGGTTAACAGAGTTTGAAAAGACAGTCCCTTCTAAAGAACCTATATTATAAATGCTAGAAACTTCGAGTTTGTTTTCAATTTCAATAATTGAATAGTTTATTATATAAAAACTATTTGTATTGGTTATTCTATTATTAGAACTATCTGTTATTTCTGCATATAATTCGTAATTACCATTAGGGTAAGTGGTTGTGTTCCAGGGTATAAAGTAAGTGATTTTATCTTGAATGCTTGTAGTATCAAGCAATATTTTTTTATCTATATCAAATAATGGTACATTGATAACGGTAAGATATAATTTCCATATTTTAGGAAAATTATTAATTGACAACTTAATATTACTAATTCCAGAAAGTTCGTTTTTGTCCGCTAAAATAAGGACCTTAGGATCCGCTTTATAATTTGCTTCTGCATCAGTTTTATTGTCTTCGCAAGATGTAAATAAAAGTAGTCTTAAAATGTTAATTTGTATAAAAATCAATTTTTTTAACATAAAAAATTAGTTGTCTTTTACTAGTCTAATTAGATGTCCGTTAGTTATGCTTTCAGGATTTAATTCGGCAAAGTTACTATCAAAGCTAAGGTATAGAGCGAATAGATATAATAATGCCGTATCGCTGGATTGTATGGTATCTGAACTCCAAAAAAAACATTTCTTGCCGATATCTTGGACTATACCTAACTCGTTTCTATATCCTTCTCCTAAGGCTGAGAACCCACTCTCATTTGTTGCAAAATTATTTGGAAAGTTCCAACTGGTGTATCCTGATTCTTTTAATTTTCCACCCGCTAGATTACTGCCACCCAGCGTGGAAATTAATTTTTGAAAATCACTTTTATTAGGTACCCTCCAGCCTTTTGGGGCTATCTTATTGCTTAAGGCAATTTTCCAACTATAGAAAATATTTAGTTCGCTATTTTCTTCAGATGTGGTATGCTTTGACAATGAGCCTATTGAATTATCTCCATTATATTCTGGTATAGTATCACCGTTATTATACAATTCTGTTTTTAGGTTGCTAGTCATCCAGACTTGTTCCCCTATTATGATTGCACCATAAGTTGTACCATTGTATTCAAATGAGGAGCAAGAGTCAGTGGGAATTTCTGTTTCTCCATATACACAAACATCACAAGGGTTTATATAGGCGAGGCCTCCGAGTTCGCCGTTACAATCTGTTGTGCATTCAAATAGCCCTGTTCTTCCACCAACACAATCACCGCATTCATCAAAGTATGCCCCTCCAGATACGGTACCATGGCAATCTTGGTATTCTTCATTCTGACAGGAAAACAATAGAATGAGAGTATAGATAGATATGAATTTTATTATTTTCATTTTCATTTTTATTCTAATCTATGCATATAATAATATTAACATATTATTATTGTAGTAATCATAAAACAGGAAGCTATATAAATACTATATAAAATTCACTTAAAACAAATTATAAATTTCGTAAATTTTAGAATAATATTTATTCGTTTATTTTTAATAAACCTATGCGCCTGTAGCTCAATTGGATAGAGCGTTTGGCTACGGACCAAAAGGTTAGGGGTTCGAGTCCTCTCAGGCGTACTAAAAGTAAATCCGCTATTTGGCGGATTTACTTTTTTTTTAGATATTAACGAGTATGTTTTTTTATGCAATATTCAGTTATGTATATTTTATTTTAAATTTGCCTTCTTTAAGTAGATATTATATATTCAAAGTGGTAGTCGTGCTTTCGAGGTAAGCAAAATTTTGCTATTATCCTCAAATGTAGTTATTAGATCAATACAGATAAATGCGTATAAAAATAGAAAGATATATAATTTCTCTTCTGAAAATAGTCTGTTCATACTATGTGTGGATTATACTTTCTTTTATGGTGCTTTTGCCTGATGCGTCTGTTTACGCACAAGATCCTGATGAAGAAGGCGAGATCTTCTGGGGAGATGAAGAAGATGAGGAATCCGAAGAGGATGAATTTGAAGAAGAATATTTAGAGGATGATGATTATTATGAAGATGAAGAGGATGAAGAAGATTATGGAACCGATGATGAAGACGATGATTATTACTCTGAGGATAATACGTATATTGATGATGAAGATGAATATGGAGAGGATGAAGAAGAAGCAGCTTCTAATGTAGATAGATCTGGTTGGAGTGTAGATTTCTCTGGTTCTATAACTAGATTGGTTAATTATACACTTTGGAAAGAATACGGCCTAGCTGAAGATATTTGGGAGCCAAAAATGGGTGGCAGAGTGAGCATCGAGGCCCCCTACATGTTTAACCTGATCGGTCTTCGATTTCGTGCAGGCGCTGAGCTTGGTTCGTTCGGTTTTAATGACCTTACGCCTAGGGCAGCAGAATTAAAGGGTGCATCCGCGCTTGTATTGGTTTCTATTCCTGCTGGTCCTGGTAAAATAAAAATGGGGTCTGGCATTTTCGGTAATTCATTAGGCTTTATGTTTGAGGCGAGTTATGGGATTGCAATGGGCGCGCTTGATGTTAGAGTCGGAATGAGAACCACAGAGGTTATGGGAGCAATTGACAGTGCGGATAGATCACTTGGCCATCTTGGTTGGATGGACGGATTAATGGTCCTCGGAGTTAATTTTTAATTAAAAAAAAATTATGATTATAGTTAAAAAAAATATAATTAGGTATTTATTGTACTTCTTCTTTTTTCTGTTGGTGGCAGCGCCTGCTTCAGTTGTTCATGCTCAAGATGTCGATGATGAAGGAGAAATGTTTTGGGGTGAAGATGATGGTGACGAAGAATATGAAGAAGACGAAGAAGAATACTATGAAGAGGATGATGAAGAATATGAAGAAGAAGAAGAGGATGATGAAGAATATGAAGAATATGAAGAAGATGAAGAAGATGAAGATATAGATTATGAAGAAGAAGATGATTATGATAGCGAAGACATTGATCTTGCTGACCAGGCAGAGGATATGGGATGGAGCATAGATATATCTGGTTCATCTCCAAGATTTGTTAATGAATCTCTAATGACGTGGAATTCTAGTATTAATCTCCGCGCTAGTATTGAAGCTCCTTTTTTAATGCAGGTTATGGGTATGAAATTTCGATTTGGAGCAGAATTTGGTACTTATGGGTTTGAGGATTCAATGCCACCGCAAACGGCAGAGTTAAAAGGGATTACGGCTATGGGTATAACCTCTTTTCCGGTTGGGCCTGGAAAGATCAAGGCTGGTATCGGAGTGATAGGTTCATCTGTTGGATCTATGTTTGAGTCTTCTTACGGAATGAAATTAGGTTCTTTATCAATCAGAGTTGGTGTTCGCTATGCTAAGGTCTTAACTCCCGGAGCTGATGTAAAAGAAGCCTTTGTTGTTGAGCCTGAGACAATTAATTGGATGGATGGTTTGGTTGCTTTCGGAGTTAATCTTTAAATGTTAATAAATAAATAGGTTATTTTTTTTCAACTAATGTTAGAAAACAAACTAAATAGATTTAATATAATATTCCTTTTTCTGAATATTGTTTTATCAGGATTTGCATTTGGCCAATTGAATTTAGGTTTTGTGCAGGCAGATGGCGATAATGATGGAAGTGAAAATGATTATTGGGACTCCTTCACAGAGTCGGAAGATGGGACTTTTACAGTTAGTATTTCAGGTTCTGGTGCAAGTGGAGCATGGAGCGAGGTGTTCTATATTATTGCCGATTATACGACTGCAGATGGAAATGATATTAGTACTGTTAATTGGAGAGATTGGGAATCAACAAATGCATACTATGGTCAAGGAAGTAGAGCTGATTTTAATGCGTCAAAATGGACAGACGATGAGAGTTGGATAACTCCTACTGGTGGTGCAATTACATCTGGTTCTTTTAACGTTGCTACTCATACTGGCACAACATCTGATGGAGTTGTTGCACTTTGGACAGTTTATGCGAGAGGTAATGGAGCCGGTACATATATATTTAAATTAGATGTTACCTCTGATCTTTATTATGAAGGTGGCTCTAGTACCTCTGAAAAGTTGAAACTCTATCTTACTCAGGATGGTGGAGGAGACTACACCATAGATAATTCCTCTAAATATTTTGAATATAGAATAATTGATGATGATGATGTTCCGGTGTATCAGTTTCAATACACTGGTCCATTCTCTGTGCAAGAGGGTGTTAATATAAACGGTTTGAATTATTGGAGAGTAGGCCCAACTACCAATGCATCAGGGAATACAAGTTACGCAGGCCACAATGATTTTGTTGTTACTTGGACAATTAATAATTCAGGTACATACCCTACTACTAATGCCGATCATTATAATTCGGCAATAACGGGTACTTATACATTTAAAGAATGGGATAACGGAGCGTATGAAGATTTTAACTCTGTGGTTGTTGCCGATGGGGTCGATGAGCCAGATGAAACGTTTACAATAAATCTTACTGAATCTTCATCGTATGGAAATTTAGGAGATAACAACAGCATCTCAATGACCTATACTGATCATCCTGATGATGAGCCTCCTTTTGTTACTTTTAGTACTAAAGAGCAATCTATAACCGAAACAGTTGGAGGTGTAACGGTTACAGTAACCGCAAATCTAAACATTGCCTCTGGTTATGATAATCCAAAAGTATATTATGAAATCTCTACCAGTTCTACAGCTACTGGTAGCGGGACTTATGCCGATTATACTTTGAGCGCAGGAAATATTGAATTTGGTGATGCTGGTGATACGCAAGAGTCTTTCACATTTACAGTTGCAGATGATCTTTATGATGAGGGCCTCGATACAGACGACGATGTTAGAGAAAAAATAATACTAACATTAAGTGCAGAAAACGAAGTGAATTGTCAGGTAAATAGCTCAGATGAAAATACGACTCAAACAATTTACATTAGGGACAATGATAATACTCCTCAGCTTGCATTTAGTTCAAGCACCTCGATCACAGCCGTAAGCGGGGCTGAGTCAGTAACCGCCCCTGTCATCAAAGTTATTGTTAGCGATGGCGCAGGAAATTTAACGCCGTCGGCTTTACCAATAACAGTAACTATAGGTAATAATAGTTCAGATCCTGGTACCGCTGTAATCTATTCAGATGCTACAACACCCTGGGATTATAAAATTAATGGAGGAAGTGCGACATACACTACGACTATTGCTGCATATGAAGGAACCTACTCAATACCAATAGAAATTAATAGTGATTCATATTATGAGGGGGAGACAGATGAGACAGTTAAATTTGATGTAACTGCAGGAACTAATGCTACTGGAGGTACATTTACTCATACTTATACTATTAATGAAGATGATGCAAAACCAACAATTTATTTTACAAATGGTGGTGGCGTTTCCGAATCAATTACTAGCATAGAGACTGGTGCAGATAATTTAACAGGAGAGGTTGGTGTTCGACTTTCGGCTGTTAGTGCTAAAGCTGTCGATTTTACTTATAGTATTAGTAGCTACAATGCTAATAGCTCGGGTGCTGCAGCTGGAACAGATTTTTCTCTGCCGAGCGCAACAGGTACAATTCCTGCGGTTACAAATATTGGTACTACAACCTCGTCTACAATAATAAATTTTACGCACCATGTTGATGCTATTGATGAGCTAGATAAATATGTTGAATTAACACTCGCAGTTGCGGGTGGTGAGAGCGATGCGACGGCTGCATCTGATGGTACTCAAAAACAGGTGATCAAGCTCCAAGATGATGATGCTCCAATGAAGATAAGCTTTGCCTCGGCTACAGATGCTAACAATACTGAGGGGGAGACTGAGACGATCAGAATAAGTAAGATAGATGAAAGTTCTTCTGGTGGTACTGGAAGTACTGAGTTCACTATGACAGCTAATTTGTCAGTTGGTAGTACAGCAAATCAGGCAACAGATGGTGATACAGATGACGATTATGATCTGTCTATTGGTGGTTCTGCAATTAGTCCCGGTGCGACTACATTACTAACTTTTGGTCCTAGTGATTCGTATGTGGATTTTTCAGTTTCTCTTGATGATGATGCTCTTTATGAGGGAGGCGCTAGTGGTACTGCTGAGGATATTCCTTTCGAACTTGTTACTGTGTCAAATGCTTCTAATGGGAGCGATATGTCGCTCTTATATAGTATTAAGGACAACGAAAGTGTTCCAGAAATTCAATTTGATACTGACGCTAGTAATAGTGTTCCTTCGGGAAATGAAAATTCAGTTTCTAGTCCAACGATAACTGTAACATCTAATAGAAGATCGATTTATGATATTACGATACCTTACTCTGCTGCAGCTACTGATGGTACAACGACCTTGACTTCTGATGATTATGGATTGACAGGATCAGGTGCTACGATCTCAGCTGGGAATACAACAACCACAATACCTTTAACTATTGCCTCGGATTCTAAATGGGAGCCTAATGAGAGTATCACCATTACATTGGATGGCAGTGGGGTAAGCAATGAAACGGGTATTGCACTACATAATCCTACCACCGGTTCGGCATTGACTCATGCATATCAAATTACAAATGATGATTCGAAGCCAGAGGTGAATTTTACTGCGAGTAGTGCGAGTGGAGGCTCAGCATCTGCGTCATCTCCTTCAGAGGCTGATGGCAGTGTAACTCTGACAGTCTCTTTAGCGGCTGTTACTGGAGAGGCGGCATATATTGACTATACAATTGCATCCAGTACTGGCGCTTCAAATGCAGATTGGTCTGATGGTACCACGGACTATGACAGTGATGGTACGACCAATAGAATTACATGGGCCGCAGATGAGGCAACGGTCAGTAAGACAATAGTTGTTAATTTTACTAATGATACTATAGATGAGGGAGATGAGGAGATTACTGTTACTCTCTCAGGACCAGTGGGTGGACTTGCAGCAGGAACTTCTGCTACGGTACACACTATCACTTTAAAAGATTCCGATGCGCCTCCTGTAATGCAATTTACGCAGTCAACTATGACGATAACTGAAAGCATAGCTGGTGGTACAATAACGGTTCCATTGGCTCTATCACATGACGGTAGCACAGATGGCAGTGGCGCTCAAGCTTCAGACGCTGGCGCCGCTGAGATGACCTGGACAATTAATTCTTCTAGTTCCACGGTCACTACGCATGCGACAAATACCGATGTAGATATCACATCCGCTTCATCTGCGCAAATTCAGATTCCAAAAGGAAGCACCACTGGCAGTATAACTTTTCAGATAAATGATGACATTGTAGATGAATGGAATGAGGTTTTGGTAATAGATCTCTCCAGCGCAAATCCTTTTGCAACTGCATCTGGTAATCAAAGTATTACTATAAATATAACGGACGATGGAACTGACACCGCTCCTACTGTTGGTTTTACTACTACTGCTGCTGGTTCAGGAACCACTGAGAGTGCGTCTGCAAGTAATACAATTAATTTTATTGGTCTCGTCTCTTTAAATGTTGTATCTGGTAAGGACCTTTGGTTTTCTTACAAAACAGAGGTGGATGGTACTGGAGCGACGGCAACAGCCGGACAGGATTATAATGTTTTAAATGGTGTTTTTAAGATTGTCGCTGGTCAAACTAGTCCAGATGGTTCAATCTATATAGACCCATTAGTAATTATAAATGATAGTATAGATGAGGATGATGAGCAAACTGTTAAAGTAACTATCGATGTGTTGGGAGCTGATCAAGATGGGGATGTTTCCAGTTATGAAGCTACAGCGGCTTCAGAATCTGCGACTGATGGTAGTATGGTCTATACCTATACTATCGATGATGATGATGATGCTCCTTTTGCGTTTTTTAAGAATGTGGATGGCAATACTAGCGATCTAACAGTTGAGACAGGTTCTGTTGAGGAGGGTGAGACGAAAGCGATTACGGTTGCACTTTCTGCTGCTTCAGAGCGTGACATTTATCTTTATTACTCTGATAATGGATCCGGTGATGCAACTTCAGGGTCTGATTACGGAAATATCGATGATTATAGTACTATTACAAAGATCGATGCAGGTGATACAGAGAAAACATTCAATGTCGTGACAATAGAGGATGATATTGATGAAGGTGCTGGTGGCAATGATTATCAGACGGTAGTGCTTCGTCTTTATACAACAACAAGCGCGACATCGGATATGGCCACTGTTAGTAACGCCACCGCTGGTGGAGGATCTGGTGCCCAGAGTGTAAAACTATATACATTACAGATCACGGATGACGATGATCTTCCTGTTATTAA
>CEOP01136298.1_pt1 | contig 17375 bp, 26 predicted proteins | sample 361301 | NCBI WGS metagenome assembly CEOP01 (sample SAMEA2619548, study PRJEB7988) | marine metagenome | biome: marine biome (ENVO:00000447); feature: deep chlorophyll maximum layer (ENVO:xxxxxxxx); material: "saline water (ENVO:00002010), including plankton (ENVO:xxxxxxxx)" | depth 55 m
CTGGAGGCGTGGTACGACAAAGTTAACTACCCAGAGCTACGCAAGCTGGCGCAGGAGGCATACGATGACTGGGAGCCAGACGCAGTTTTGATAGAGAAAAAGGCCAGTGGAGCCAGCCTTCTCGCTGACTTACGCATGGCAGGGGTGCCAGTGCTGGCGTACAGCCCAGACCGCGATAAAGAAGCTCGCGCCCACGCCGCATCTGCCCTGCTGGAAGACGGCAGAATATTCTATCCCAAGCGCAAATGGGCCGAAGATTTGATCTCAATATGTGCCGCCTTCCCCGCTCACCCAAATGATGATATCGTTGACACTTGCACCCAAGCATGGCTAAGACTGCGTAAGGGCTGGTTCCTTGGTCACACAGAAGACCCCGACGAGGACGATTATCAAGAACCGCAAAGGATAACTCTATATGGCTGATCCAAATGTAATCCCGTTTGCCGAAGGCGCACCCGCAGATGACCTGATGGTCGAGACCCTTCCAGATGGTGACGTGCTAATCGGTGACCCAGAGCTTGACGTAATCGAAGAGAGCGACAGCGGCTTCGACGCAAATCTTGCAGAAGAGATCGACGCACGGGAGCTATCGGCCAAAGGCGCGGAGCTTGTGTCGTATTACGAGAACGATGAAGCCGCACGGGACGAGTGGAAGACACGCTACAAGGCTGGCCTCAAAACCTTAGACCCAGACGGTGGGCTAGACGAGGGCGAAGACGAGAGGGCCACCCGTGGCCTGTCCATCGTTGTTCACCCCCTGATCGCAGAAGCGGCAACGCAATTCAATGCCAAGGCCATTGCAGAGCTTTACCCGTCAGGTGGCCCAATCAAGACGGTCATCATTGGTCAGCCAGATGAGGAAATCGAAGAGCAGGGCCGCAGGGTCAGAGAATTTATGAATTATCAGATCACAGAGGAAATGCCCGAATACTTTCCCGATCTGGATCAAATGCTGTTTCACCTACCGCTGGTCGGCCAGACGTTCAAAAAGGTTTGGTGGGACGTAAACCTCGACAGGCAATGCAGCCAGTTCGTCAAGGCAGAAGACTTCTGCGTGGCTCCAGAGAGCAAAGACCTCTACACATCCCCACGCTATACTCACGTCATTAGAATGCCAAAGAACGACTACAATCGCTACGTTCAAAACGGCTACTACCTCCAGACCAGCGATGCAGGCAGCGATGATGTCGATCCAGCCGACAGCGTTATTGGCGAAATCGAAGGCGTTGATGAATACGACGATAGTAACGATGACATAATCACACTGCTGGAAATGCACGTCTATGATTTGTTCGACGGCATTGATGGCGAAGAAATGGATGAAGAGGATGAGGACGATAACGCTGTCGCCCTGCCCTACGTCATTACAATCGATTACGACAATCAAAAGATCGTGTCGGTTAGGCGCAATTGGCGCGAAGACGATGAGATGAAAAAACGCCGTGACTGGTTTGTGAGCTACAAGTTCTTGCCCGGACTTGGGTTCTACGGCTTTGGCCTATATCACATGATCGGTGGGCTGGGCAAAGCGGCGACAGGATCGCTTCGCGCCCTGCTCGACAGTGCAGCATTCAGCAATATGCAGGGTGGGTTCAAGCTGCGTGGCCGTGTTACTGGCGGCGATGTGCAAGTTAACCCCGGTGAGTTTGTCGATCTCGACAGCACCGTCGATGACGTTAACAAAGCCATAATGCCCCTGCCGTTTAAGGAGCCGTCAGGGTCGCTGTTTAATCTGTTGGGCTTTATGGTTGAGGCAGGCCAACGATTTGCATCCACAGCCGATCTCAATGTCGGTGACGTAAATCCAAACGCCCCAGTGGGATCGACGGTTGCCCTAATTGAGCAGGGATCGAAGGCGTTCAGCGCAATTCACAAGCGCCTGCACTACTCGCAGGGCCAAGAATTTAAACTCTTATCAAATCTAAACGCAGAAAATCTGCCAGAAGAGTTTACGTTCTCACGGGCTGGAGCAGCCGAAACGATCTATGCAGCCGACTTTGATGACCGCATTGATATCGTGCCTGTGTCCGACCCCAACATCTTTAGCACCGCCCAGCGCATCGCGCAGGCACAGGCCGTTCTGCAAATGGCGCAGGCCGCGCCTCAACTTCACGATATGTACGAGGCGTACAAGCGGATGTATGAGGCGATCCGCATTCAGAACATCGATGAAATATTGAAAAAACCAGAAGAAGCTGTCCAGATGGACTGCATCGATGAAAATATGAGCGTGATGTATGGCAAGCCAATCCGCGCCTTCATTGAGCAAGACCATGAGGCGCACATCGCGGTGCATATGCAGTTTCTGCAAGACCCATCTTTGGCTGGCAACCCCGGCGCTAAAACTATGCAGCCGATCTTAATTGCCCACATCGCAGAGCATATTGCGTTGCTGTATCGCTTGAGAATGCAGGCGAGTGTGGCAATGCCACTGCCGCCACTGCCCGACTTTAAAGACCCTAACTTTAAGTTTGAGGACGTTGATCCAGAACAAGATCGCCTAATTAGCCAACGAGCCGCAGAAGTGGTCAGGGCCGCACCTCAGATGAAGCAGATCGAAGCCATCAGGGGCGTTGGTCAGCAGGGTCAAGGTCAGGGCAATCCGCTGGAATACGCGCAGCAATTGGCAAAGTTGGAGACCGAAGCCCTTACGGCCAGAACACAGGCGCAAATTGCTGCCGAGCAGGCCAAGGCTCAATCGAACATTCAGATCAAGCAGGCAGAGGCCAAGCAAGATATGCAGATCGAAATGGCAAAAGCGCAGGCCGACTTGCAGGCAAAGGTCACAAAGCTGGAGGCCGAATTGCAGCTTGAGCGGGAGAAGAACGCAGCAAAACTAGAAATGGAGGCAATGAAGAATGTACCCCCCACGATATAATTTGCCCCCCATTAATCCTGCCGCCTTCGGCGGTTTGCCGAAAGAGCAAGCGCAGGGTGCGCGGCCCCCGCCCTCCTCCCAAGGTGGGGGTCAGCAGCCCATAGACATGAATAAATATTTAATGAATAAAGTAGCTGAGATTCGACAGCGCATGGGCGCTGGTGATATGGGTGCCTTGACGGCGATATCGGACGCCGCACAGGTTCCAGTACAGCAGCCCCCCATGCAGGGGCCACCTCAAAGACAGGGAATGGTGTGATGGATGAGAGAAAAGGCGCGTTTGTAAATTTAGATTTAAAAGATAAATTTGATTTTGACTTGCCTGTTTCTGGCGGCTTTCGTTTTGAAGGCACACCAAATCAATCGCGCTCCGAATTGGATTTATACAAAACATTTGATGGCAGAATGGGCAGTGTCACGCCCTCAATGGGCTACACTACCGAAGAAACAAAATACAGAGACGGCATGGCTGGCGTTGAGAACAAGGCCAGAACCGTGCGTCTTGGTCTAGATGGATCGACCACATTGGGGCCAGTAGATTTAAGCGGAAACGTCATGGGCAGCAGAACCATGCAGGACAAAACCTATACGTTTCCTTTTGCTACTTTTACGCAGGGAAGCTCCAGCACATTTTCAAAGTTAGGCGCAGCGGCCAAGATGGGCGCGTTTGATTTTGAAATCAACAGGCAAAAATCAAGCGGCATGGAGCCAGTATATTCTGGATCAATTGGCATGAATTTTGGCGATGGTGGTCGCATTAGCTACTCTGATAGCAATATGGGCGAACCGAGAATTGACGCCAGATATCGAATGGAGTTTTAGAGATGTGTTTTGACGGTTCAAGCGAAGATGGCGGCAGCGAAAATGATGGATACATTAGTTTTGCAGATATGTTTGACGGCGGTGGGCCGGGTCGATCTGGCGCACGATTTAGTGGCGCAGGCGTAGGTGCTTTAGATCAAAACAAAGATAATTACATTTCTGAAGCCGAATATCTCTCAGGAGAACAACATTCTATATCCAATAAAGAGCGCGGTATTTCTGGCCCTGATGATGGGCCGATTGGTTATGCATATGATAATCGTAATAATTTTATCAGTGGCATAAGCAATTCTTTCGGCGCACTGCCACGGGGATCAATAGCGTCTGAAGCGGCGTTGGGGTCAGATGGGCGAGACATCTCGACCAGTGGAATTGCTAGGTTCATGCAGGGCGGCGGCGTTCTTGGTGCGATGGGTAGAGGCTTAACAGGCGGTAATATTATGTCACCAGAATATGTGGCCCCTGAGATGGGAGACATGACGCAAGATGAATATGACAGGGCGATAGTTAAAAGTTTTAACAGCATAGGCAATACTGGCGAAGAACCAGTGCCGCAAGAAGTGGCCGCTGCAATGGGGCGTATTCGTGGGCTTAATCCACGGGCCGTGTCTGTGCCTAAAGTTATTAGTGGGTATGATGATGATCCGATATTATACGATCAGATCATGAGCGCATATGATAATGAAGAATTTTCTAATCCGTTTGCGGTCAATGTCAGTACGATGCCAAACTACGACATTAGAAAAATATCAGACAACAATTCTGGTGGAACATATACAGTTACGGGAACTAACCCTGATGGAACTGCTGTTAACGGGAAGGCTAATGGAGAATACTTAATGGAAAACGGATTTATTAAATAGGAGACCGACATGAACACCGACCTTGAACTAATTAGAAACTATACAAACGCTCTGGTCACGGCTGGTATTGATGCATCTCAAATATCTGACGGTGTTTTAGAAGTTGTTAGTCAGGCGAGACAAAAGTTTCAGCAAGCGCAAGAGCAAGGCATTCCCTTTGAGAATTTACAGATTTTGCCCGAAGACCAACGCGCAGCAATGCAAGACGTATTAAACCAAATGGAACGATCTATGGCAGCTTCTAATGCGCCAAGGGGCCGTCCAGACTTTGGCACAGGCACACCACCTGATATGTCTTTGCCGCAGACAATCCCCACGCAGCGGGAGCCGTCAATGACGCAATCCGACATGGATCGCGCAATGGCAAATAATAAACTGGCTGATGAAATGGCACCAAATTATGCCCTGCCAACATCGCCACGGCCAAAGCCACGCCCAGCAAATCTAGGCACAATGGGACAGACGCGCCCACAACTGCGACCATAAAGGAGGCCGACATGGCACAGGTAGAAGTCGAAAACATGGAAGAAAATGCAGACCTTTTTATGGCAAAAATGGGCTTTCCCCATGATGCAGAAGGTTTGGAAATGTCAGACGATCAACTCGTTAACTTTTTGCTGCTGTGCCATCAAGACATGATGGACGTTGATGGCGAAGATTACGGCGAAGACTACGAAGAAGTCGATGAAGAAATGATGGATATGCCCCACGACAGTGACGTAAAGGTCAAGGTCATGAAGCTCGACGGCGGCAATGTCCAAGAGATGATGAACAAGCTGCTTGGCGGTCACTAATGCCCGTTATGAAGGTCAAGGGCGGCTACCGCTGGGGCAGCAAGGGCAAGGTTTATAAAACCAAGGCCGAAGCTGAGAGGCAGGGCCGCGCTGCCCACGCCAGCGGATATGGCAAAAAGAAAAAGGGCAAGTAGATGGCAGGGCCGTTTAATTTAAATGCTTTATTGAGAGCATCGACAGCAACAGGAAATCCCATTGGCGCTCTTGGCCCCTTAGTCAGTGGCAAAGTGCCGGGCGCTAATCCTTCATTCGGGCCAACTGGCCGCATTTCGACCCGTGTTCCAAGAGAAGGAACGCCGAAAACTGGTGGTGAACGACCAAAGCCAGAAGTCTATAGTGGTGGTTTAACAATCGGCAGATCAGCTATGGAAGGTCTTGGAAATGTAAAAGATAATATATTAGGCAAAAATATGGAATTTTTGGCGTCTGGTCGGAAAGCGGAAGCAGACCCAAAGAAAAATACATATGAAGATTTAGAGACATATTTTCCCGGCTTTAAAGGCATAAGAGGTTTACCAGAAGCAGATGCAGCAGATTTTGTCAGCGCAATGCAGCGCGAAAATTTAAACTGGATCATGGATAAATTGCCTGCTGGCTTTCAAGATCGCGCTAAATATTGGTACGTTGGTGCTAATAGATTTTCTGAAGAGCTTGCAAATAAATATGGTTTACCAAGGCAATCAATGTCTGGCGTATTGGCGGCTCTATCCCCCCAAATGGATTGGTTTAAAAACGCCTCTCTTGGTGAGCGCGTTGTAGATGCCGTCATTAATAACCGTGCATTTCCTTGGTCAGAAGAAATGACCAATGTTGCGAAGCGATATCCAACATTTGTGGCAACAGAAAAAAATAGCCCCAATAAAAGAATTTGGGAAAGCATTAAAGGTAAATCGTATAAAGACCTTGAGACCATAGAGCAAAAGGCAATGTGGGTTAGAGCATATGATCAAGCCCACAACCCCAGTACATATCGCGCTCTTACGCCAGAAGGCGACATTGGCGACATAATTGGGACAAAAGGTAAAAACACTGCCGCAAGCATTAGCTGGGGCAGCTTTGGCGACATAGGAAAGGCCATTCAAGCCATTGAAAGCGGTGGTGATTTTAACATCATATCTGATGCAATGGGTAATAACCATAAAGTAAGAAACTTCTTTAATAATATTGAAGTTCCATTTTCTGACATGGGCGATGTTACAATCGACACACACGCCATTGCTGCTGGTATGATGCGGCCATTGGCTGGCAACGATCAGCTAACGTCACAAGGTTTGGGCATGGCTGGGGGATCATCAAAAGGAACGGGTGCAAAAGGATTATATGGATTAACGGCAGATGATTATAGATTTGTTGCTGATCAACGTGGACTTTTACCAAGAGAAACGCAGTCTATTGTTTGGGAAGGCATAAGGGGTCTTTTCAACAATAAAAGCGTTGATTTAAAAACAAAGGTAAATTCTGTTTGGTCTGCTGTTGATCGTGGAGACCTTACACCAGATCAGGCGCGTGATTTCATCGAAGAATATTCTGGAAAATTTAACACTGGCGTGATTTCCCCAAGAACAAACCGATCAATTGCTGCTGGTAATAGCACTATGTTTAGTGTGCCTCTGGCAATAGGTGGCGCTGCTTTAGGCGCATTGCCATCTGAAGATGAACTTCCATCAGAGGAGGACGGCACCTAATGGCGGCAAAGAAAAAAAAGAAAGCGAAGCGAGACGCCTGCTACAGTAAGGTCAAGGCGCGATACACGCGCAACGGTGGTACATGGCCGTCAGCCTATGGCTCTGGCGCTTTGGTAAAATGCCGCAAGGTCGGCGCAAAAAACTGGGGCAATAAAAGTGGCAAAAAGAAAAAAAAGTAGTAGCAGCGATGGTCTGCGAAAATGGTTTGGCCGCAATAAAGGCAAGGGCTGGGTCAATTGCAAAACTGGTGGCCCCTGTGGCCGCAAGAGCCGCAAGTCTGGTGGATCATATCCCGCCTGCCGCCCCACAATGGCGCAATGCAAAAGCAAGTCGGCCAAGTCGGCAGCAAAGCGAAAGACATCTGCGAAACGTGTAAACTGGAAAGGAAAGAAATAATGGCTAAAGGCGTAAAACACTATTTTAAGAACGGCAAAGAACATACGGGCGCAACACACAAAGACGCAAAGGGCAGGGTCATGTCTGGCGCACGTCACACGGCGTCCAGTAAATATTTGGTTCACATGAAAGACCTGTCACCCACCGCAAAGAAAAGGGCGAAATCAACATGACACAACTAAGCAAAAAGAAAAAATAATGCCCGACAATTACGCACGGGGGAAAATCGGCGCACTGGCTGGTATCAGAGAGCAATATCCTATGTTTAGTGATATTGAGGTTTCTGATCAAAGAAATATGGGCATTCAAAATGGCAGGCGTTTAGAGTTTACGGAAGCCCACGACGATAGGTATAACAGTCCATTGATCGAAATCTTTGACCCAGCTTTGCAAGGCGAAGAATTGGAGAAAGCAATTATTGGCGAATATCTGCATGAAGCTCCTCGACGCATTCCACAATACGCAGAAATGCGAGACATACTGCAAAGCCTAAAAACGCCAGAACAATTGCAGCATGACGTACAAATGTATTTTAAAGATGTTGAAGAGTACGGCGAGGATAGGCCGTTTGAACAGTGGAACGAAGTTTCCCGAAAGGACGCATTTATTCGTGGCTATGCTGTCGGTCAGTGGGAGCCAGAATACTATACGGATGAACAAAAATCTGTCATTGATGCGATGATGAGGCTAATAGAGGCTGAAAAGTGAGTGGTACACGTATTCGCCTTGGTTCTATATATCGGTATTGCTGATGATCGTAAGCTGGTCAGCGATGATATGTTGTTTCGCAGCATAGAAACGTGTACATATTTTGCGAAAGCAATCGTTGGGCGATGGGGATTCCACAGTAATCCAAAAGATTTTGGCGTTGCATATTGCGTCCCACGGCTGGTCGATCCTGATAAGGTGAGGATTTATTGAATGGCAAAATACAAAGGCAAGAGCGTCACACTGAACAAGCCGCGCAGGATTGCAAAGGGCGAAACCAGCTACGGCAAGAAAAAGTCTGTGGTGTACGTTACGGACGGCGACAGAGTAAAGCGCGTGACCTTTGGAGACCCCAACATGAAAATCAAGAAAAACCAAAAGGGCAGACGATCTAATTTTAGGGCGCGTCACAACTGTGATAACCCCGGCCCAAAAACCAAGGCCAGATACTGGTCATGTAAGGCGTGGTGATAATATGGCACTTTTGACAGTAGATGGGCGGCAAGAAGAAAACTTTTCAAATGTGGCGTATCGGCCAGATGGACAGCTAAACATTCCTTCGCAGGCTGCGGCTGACGAGCAAAAATCTCTGCGCGAAGAATTTTTGGCATTTGAAAATGCAATGTTGGAAGACAGAAATCCCAGCAAAGGTGATCCATTTCCACAAAGCAATTTTGCGTATAATGATGGCACTGTCCCAACGCTCCAAGAAATGGCGCAATATGAAGAAAATAGGTTAAGACAAGATGCAATAGACAGTGGTATTCCACGGGCTGATATTGGTGCAGCCGTTGCTTCACAAGAAAACAGAGAAGAAATGTTGTCGAATTATGGCTTTCGGTTTGGCAATAAAATGTTCAGAAATGTTGGAGCAATTGCAAAGGCCGCGCTGACTGGAGAAGGCACAGCAGAAACAGCCCTTGGCTCTTGGGATAAATATGTTGGAGGGGCGCAGGCAGCATATTTAATTGGGGGTGCTGCCGATTTATCATCATCAGCAATACTAAGTGCATTAGGATTGCTTGGATATGGCGCTGGTTTTGTGGCTGAACAGGTGCCGTTTCAAAGTGAGAACGATGAAGATCGGCTTGCGCGTGATTTGTTGTCATTCCCAGAGGCTTTAGACCCCATGTATGCACAATTCGGTGCATTAGTGCCTATCGCACGGTACGGCAAAACAGGTTTTGCACAAGCGCCTGTTCGCGTTGGCGCTCAAACATCAAGTCAGGGTGGATTAGTAGAGGCCGCAGGACGGGGCGCAGAAACCAATCTTGGCCCAACGGGTAGACCACTAAGCACCATTATTCCTACGGGCGCTGGAGAAGCTGTTCGCGTAGAAGCTAGGCCCATTGCAGAAATACAAAACGCTGCATCAAGATATATGAAGGATCGCGGCATAAACGCTGGAGATGGATATGATGTCACAGGATATCCAGAGCTAAACAAAGACAGAGCAAGATTAGTGGCGGCTGCTTACCAGCAAATGAAAGATGACCCCACGAACCCTGCTGTTCGCAGGGCTTATGAGGCGTTAATCGAAGAAACGCTGGGTCAGTTACGAGCTTTGGATAAAACTGGCATAGAATTAGATTTCTTAGCGCCAAACACGCCGTATCCATATGGTGCATCGCCTGCTATGGGATACGGTGATATTGTTACGAACAAGCGCCTTGTGACCTTCCCAACAAGAGATGGCTATGGCACAGGCACCACAGCCAATGACTTTGAAGTTGCTAAAAATCCGCTGTTAAGAAATGTGGGACGTGTAGGAACAATGGACGATGCAACCGCAAACGATGCGTTTCGCGTTGTTCACGATGCATACGGACACTTTGGGCCGGGCAATCCTTTCTTCCGAAGCAAAGGCGAAGAACGAGCGTTTTTAGAACACAGACGGATGTTTAGCGATGATGCACTGCCAGCAATGGCTTCGGAAACAACAGGCCAAAACAGTTATTTAAACTTTGGCCCTGATGAAATTTTCAATGCAACGGCAAGCGGAGAAACGACAAAATACGCTCCACAAAAAATTGGCATTATGCCAGATTGGGCAACAGACCCAACAGGAATGCCAGATGGTGCGGAATTGCGTAGGTTGCAAAATATTGTTGATGACTGGCGAAGGACAGGCGGCTAATGGCTTTAGATGATCGCAAAGAATATGGCGTATTGCCAACTGACGGTCTACCAGAGGGCAGCTATGACGTTGCTGGGCCGATTGTTTTTTTAAACAGTCTTGCCAAAAAAGTCCCGTCTTACAAACAATTTTTGGACGATGTAAAAGTAGCGGAAGATCAGGGCTTTGACATTTGGGAGCTAGATCGTGCGTTTAGAGACCCAATTAAGGGTGAGCTAATGTATGACACTGGCACAGCATATACGGGAAAAACACTGCCAAAATACAAAGATTCTGAAGAACTTTTGCAAGATACCAGTGCCATGACCCTAGATGACTATCTGGATGATAGCGAAATTAAAAAAGTCCTTGGCAATGCAGCCAAAGGTGTGAAGATCGGAGAAGTTGAAGGTGATAAGCTAAATCTTGCTGGTGGTCTTACAATTCGTGGCGCACCAAACGAATACACTGCTTTATTTGTTGGGCCATCAAAAAATAGAGGCAGGCTTAGTGAGCAAGAAATAATTGATCACGAAGTCGGACACGTTGTTCAAGAAAAATTTGGAATGCCAATAGGCACAAATCCAAAAATTGCTGCGGAATGGTTGAGGTTTTTAAAAGCAACAGGCCGTATCAGCGATGAGGTTTATCTTAATGCGACTAGAACACGAAACCCACAAGAAAGTTTGACTGGGGATTGGGATTATGACGAAGGCTATCGCACAAGCATGGGCGAAGCATATGCACGGGCAGGGGCAAATATTACACAAACAGGCCAAAGACCGCGACTTTCTGATTTTGCAGAACAAGGATTTCCAATTAAAAGAGAAGATATGTGGGAATTTTATGATGAAGACGTTAATAAAGCCAAAGATTGGCGTGTTAATCGCGGTGGTGCGTTATGGAATTTTAAGCCATGATGAATGCAGGAGAAATATAAATGGCTAAGGCGGCAGTAAAAAGAGTGGCGCAGGCAGAGATCAGAGCCGCCAAGAAGTTTCTGGAACGGCGGGGTCTGAAATCCGATGATGTATCACCACGCAAATTTGCAATGGCGGCAAAAGAACTGGACAAGGGCTTCGCTGATACCCTAAAAATATTGGCAAGAGAATTGTCTGGAGGACAGGTCTGATGAATATTGTAAATTTTTTAAGAAATTTAAGCAGAAAAGCTCCAACTCCCACGCCAATGGAAATGGTGAGAGATAATGCTGCCTCTAGCTTAATTAGAAATCCTTCAAGCAATCGGCAAATAAATCAAATTGGAGCCTTAGACCAATTTGAAGGGCCAAGCCCAGCACAATCAAACGTGCCTTTAACTCCGCAAGAGCTTGATGAGCTTTTATATGGAAATTTCACACCACCCATGACAGCCGCAGAACGCGCAAGGCTGATGGAAATGCAAAACCCCGTTGGCGATTACGATGAATAGAGCCAGCTTTCCCTCCCTGATGAAAGGAAAAAAAATATGTCATATGGTAAAAAGAAACCTACAAAGATTGCAACCAAGAAAAAAACGACTAAGAAGAAGAAATCGAAATCAATGAAGAGGGGATACTGATGACAGACAATAAAGACGTAACGGTACACGTCACAGGCGTCTCCATGTCGGGAGGCGTTAAGAATGACAATAAGCGATCTGCTCCAGCAGATCAGAAACAATCTGGAAAAGAGACGGCTTGAAATAGCTGACAGTATGCTTCGGGGTCGAATGTCTGACTTTGAAGCATATCACAAAAACGTGGGCATTGCAGAGGGGCTAGAACAAGCATCTGACGTAATACATGACACGATCAAAAGCATAAACAAAGAGGATGAATAACCATGTCTCATCAACATGACCGTATATACACAGATGAAGAAACCAGTGCGACCATTGGTTCCCATCAAATCCCAATTCCCATGAATTGGAAGGTCTTGGTTCAGCCAAATCAGGTAAAAATGAAGACCGCAGGCGGCATTCTGCTGCCAGACACCTCAAAGGACAACGAGGAATACCTGACCGCCCACGGCACCGTCTGTGCAATGGGTGACTTAGCGTATCGTGACCGCGACACAGGAGAACGCTGGAAGTCTGGCGTATTGCCAAAAATTGGTGATCGCGTGACCTACGGTAAATACGCTGGTCAGAAAATCGTTGTGAAGGGCGTAAAGTTTTTATTGCTTAATGACGATGAGCTAACGTCCATTTTACCAGACGGCGTCGAAGTCGCCGCATATTTGGGGTAGAGCCATGTCGGAACAAGAGAAAATTCTTGAAGAAATCGAGGCCGAAATCCAAGCGGCCAAGGAAGGCAAGGAAGATGATTTTGAAATAGAAATCACCGACGAGCCGAAGCCAAAGCCTGAGAAGCCACAGGAAGACCCTGTGGAGGCCGCTGATGATCAGGAGCCAGACTATGGGCCAAAGGTGCAGAAGCGCATTAGCAAGCTCGTAGCGCAGCGCAGAGAGGCTGAAATACAAGCGCGGCAAATACAAGAGCAGAACGCGCAACTGCAAAAGCGGCTAGAGCGTCTAGAGCAGGGATCGCAGCAAAACGCTGAACAGGAGTTCAACGCCCGATACCAGCAAACAAAGCAGGCGCTGCACAAGGCGGTTGAAGAGGGCGACACAGAGGCCCAAGTCAACTTTCAAGAGCAAATGGCAGACATGAGAGCGGCCATGCGCGTGGCACAGGCCACCGATCAGTATCGGCGGCAGGATATGCAACGACAGCAGCAACGCCAACAACAGCAGCCACAGCGTCAGCAACAGGCGCAAGGCAATCAGCCACCTGAGAAAGCAATGTCATGGTGGCAGCAAAATAACTGGTTTAATGCCACAGGTTTTGAACGAGAAACAGCCGCTGCACGGGCCATAGATGTGCAATTAGATTTGGAAGGGTTCGACAAGAATAGCGACGAATATTACGCGCAACTTAACGGACGTTTACAAAAAGTATTTCCTGAGTTAAAGTCGGGGCCAAGTCCAAAGCAAAGACCAAAAGGTAGGTCTCCAGTCGCCCCCACTACGGGCGGGTCTTCGGCTTATAAGGGCAATCGTGTGCGTATGACGCAAGAGCAGCTTAGAATGGCTAGGGAACTTGGTATAAACGATGAACGTGGTCTCAAGAAATATGAAGCCGAAATTCGCCGTCAACAGAGGGAACAATAGTCATGCCTGAGAAAAGAAATGTTCGTGCAGAACAATCACGATCTTCCACCCGCGACGAGCAATCTCGCACAGAAGCGGCGTGGAAACCACCAGCACTGTTGGACGCACCAGAAGCCCGTCCCGGCTATGTCCAACGCTGGGTCGCAACCTCGATTCAAGGGAAAGACACCCCCGACAACGTGTATAAAAGAATGCGCGAAGGTTGGGAGCCACGCTCTGCTGACACTGTGAAAGAAAAGTTGTTTCCGACTATCAATCATGGGCAGTGGACAGGATCAATTGGGATTGAAGGAATGTTGCTTTGCGAAATGCCAAAGGAACGTCATGCCGCGCAAAAACGGTATTACGAAGGCAAAAACGAAGAGCAAAATGAATCAGTCGCAGGAGAGCTTGATGCGTTTGGACGGCGTAGTGGGCAGACGTTCTATCAAGAACGTAAGTCCGAAGTAAGTCGCGGCAGAACACTCTCTGCCATGAGCGATTAACCTTAACGCTATAGGAGCGAAAAATGGCAAATGTAGACGCCGCATTCGGGTTTGTACCCGTCCGTCACATGAGCGGTAATGCACCTCGCACCAATAAATACACCATTACGTCTGGCTTGGCTGAGAACATCTTTTCGGGTGATCTCTGCATTCTGACAGCAGATGGGGTTATCACACCTCACACTGCGACAGAAACCAACAATATCGGTGTGTTTGACGGTGTGTCGTACACTGCCTCTGATGGTTCATATGTATACAGTGAATATTGGCCGTCAGGAACAACAGCTACAGATATATGTGCATATGTTTATGACGATCCATATATCGTGTATAAAGTCCAGTCTGATGGAGCGCCTGCACAGACAAATATCGGCAACTGCGCCGATGTTGTTGCTGGAACAGGTTCCACAATAACTGGAAGGTCAGCGTTTGAGTTGAACTCAACAATGGGTACTGGCACAGCAAGTGCCAAAATCATCGCATTGTATGATTCACCAGATAATGCTTTCGGCACAAATGCTGTGGTTGAGGTGCTTGTAAACGAGCATATTCTCAAAGCCACTGCTGGCATATAGGAGGGCATGAACAATGGCAATGAATAGAGCGAGTTTTGCAAAAACTCTAGAGCCGGGTCTGAACACTCTCTTTGGACTTGAGTACGACAGCTATCCCGCTGAATACGAGGCCGTCTTTGAATCTAATAGCTCTCAAAAGGCTTACGAGGAAGACGTACTTTTGAGTGGATTTGGACAAGCGCCAACAAAAACTGAAGGTGGAGCCGTCTCTTATGACAGTGCAAGCCAACAGTGGACTGCGCGTTACCAGCACGAAACCATCGCCTTGGCGTTCTCAATCACTGAGGAAGCTGAAGAAGATGGTCAGTATGGTTCGCTGGCTTCGCGCTACACAAAGGCGCTGGCACGTTCAATGGCATCGACCAAAGAGATCAAGGCCGCTAACGTCTTGAATAACGCTCAAGCCGCTGGATTTACTGGTGGTGACGGTCAAACCATGTTGAGTGCATCGCACCCAACACAGAACGGCAACCAGTCCAACGTGCTTGCCACGGCGGCTGATCTGTCCGAGACATCTCTTGAGTCGATCCTGATTAACATCAGCGACATGAAAGATGATCGTGGCCTTCGCATTGCGGCACAGGGTATGCAATTGGTTATTCCAACTGCTTATCAGTTCACCGCAGAGCGTCTGCTGGAATCAGCATTGCGTCCAAGCACTGCCGATAACGACATCAACGCGATTAAGGCTGGTGGTTATCTGCCACGGGGCTATCACATCATGCGCCGTCTGACCGATCCAGATGCGTTCTTTATTACCACTGACGTTCCAGATGGTCTGAAGCACTTCACCCGTTCAGCAATGAAAAAGGGTATGGAAGGCGACTTTGAGACTGGCAACGTGCGGTATAAAGTTCGTGAGCGTTACAGCTTCGGGTTTACCGACTGGCGCGGCATCTTCGGAACCGAAGGCGCAGCATAAACAACCCACTCTCCTCTTCCTTGTTGGGTAAACTGGGGCGGTCTTCGGATCGCCCTTTTTTTATTTTAAATAAAAATGCATTTTATTTGTATCTGCCTATTGTATTATAGATTGTATCCCTTATATCAATCATAAGAGAAAAAGAGGAGAAAAAAATGGATCGCAATCAAGTAACAGACGTATACCTCTCAGACTGGCAGTATGAGTGGAGAAATCCTTACGCTGAAGAGCCAAGCGATAACGTAGCCACAAATTATTATGTGACCATTGCCGATCATAGCGGCAGAACGTGGTGCCATAATTTTGGTCTATCATCTGCAAGTCACCCATACTGGGAGTGCCAAGAGCGTATTAATAAATTGGTTGAGCGCATAAAAAATCATTTGGAAGCTGGCGGTTCAATAAATTTGGATCATTGGGATGAAGGCACACCCCGTTATGGATCAGAGGCTTGGATACGTTTTGAGCGCGAAGAGCTTCAGCCAGTGGGAATTGCATTGTCAGAAGGCCGTCTGCATGAAGATGATCTTTGTGAAAGACTGCGTGGATACTTTTAATCAAAGCGGGGGCCACGCACCCCCATTCAAAAATCCAAAGGAGAAAAAAATGGCAATAATCAATGTAACTGCAACGGTCAATGTGCAACGCACAAAAACAATTAAGATCAAGGTTCGGGTTAAGGACGTAAAAGATTGGTTGCGCGACAACTATGGCACACCGTCCGAGCATGGCTATGAGTGGGATGAACCACACATACTAGAGGAGTATATGCAAGAAGAATTGGAAATGAACGAACCTGATATGTTTTCAGAAAACGATGGGGAAATAAACGAAACACTTACCGATGATTGGGTCATAGATAACGCCGAAACATAACACTAACGCCGTTAGCGTTACAAAAAAGGCGGTCTTCGGATCGCCCTTTCTTTTTGTTCAGACCTGTTGTATTGTGCCGACATCCCTGACAGGTGCGCTCTGCGCCTGACTTAACCCACGACAGGAGATCGACATGGGTACTACAACTTTCTCAGGCCCGATTAAATCAGGCACGATTAAAGAAACCAGCGGAACAACTGTTGGTTCTAACATGAAAAACACAGGTTTTGTTGTCCTTTCGCAAACCGCTGCGATTGATCAAACAGCAACAACAACCACCACAGATATTATTATCCCCCCAAACAGTCAGCTTATCTCAATTGATGTGACTGTAACCACAGCGTGGAGCGGTGGAGCCACAACTCTTGGCCTTGGCGGCGTTGGTGCAGCAACCTCTCTAACTGCGGCTGGAGCCATCCAAGGCAACGCAGTGGGCATCGTGGCGGCAAGTCCCGGTACTGACGCAACGCGCACGTCAAAGTGGCTAAACACAGGCACAGGCGATCACAGGCTGATCGTGACCACAGCAAACACTGGAAATGGTGTTGGCGCAGTTACCGTTGTCTATGCACAAAGCAACAACGTAACATAATTTATTGGTGGGGCTTCGGCTCCACCAGTAATTCATAGGAGGGTCATAGATGCCTAACATTACAAGCATAAAAACGATTACTGAAAACACCAGTGAAGTAGTCATGGCATTCCAATTGCAATATGTTGATACTGGCGATGAAGATGCCGTGAAAAAAGTTGATGTCTCAACTCTGGCAAAAAATGCAAACGGTGCGTCCTGCAATTCGGTAAGTCTTCTGGAGTGCTGGTGGATAATCCAAGGCATGACAGTCATGGTGGAGGCAGACGCAGGCACAGATGTCATAATGATGCACATGGCGGCTGATGATATTGGATACCAAGACTTCAGCAAATTTGGTGGATTGCCATCAACTGTAGAATATGGAAGCACAACTGGTGATGTCCTATTCACAACAACTGGCCTTGGGGCCGCTGGCGATACATATAATATCGTCATGCGGATGAAAAAACATTACGCATAGGATTGCTTCATGGCGACTTCAGATACAGTAGCGTTTCGCCCAGATGT
>CEOP01012039.1_pt1 | contig 17349 bp, 14 predicted proteins | sample 361301 | NCBI WGS metagenome assembly CEOP01 (sample SAMEA2619548, study PRJEB7988) | marine metagenome | biome: marine biome (ENVO:00000447); feature: deep chlorophyll maximum layer (ENVO:xxxxxxxx); material: "saline water (ENVO:00002010), including plankton (ENVO:xxxxxxxx)" | depth 55 m
TGGCCCCCAAGAATTGGAATAAATGTCAATCTCTTGCCGTTTGTGGGAAAGCGTATTGCCTTCCCTTACATCGGTTGTACTGCAAGAAATCAATTGCAAGCCTGCAAGTCCGGCCATTGGGGCAGCTCCTGAGACTCCGAGACTGTTGTTACCAACCGCTGCTGCTACGCCACCTGCTGCTGTACCATGTGCCTTGTTTGATGCAGGAGTTGGGTCGCCGTCGTTGCTGCAATAATCGTAATCCAATGTCGACTCATAATGGTCATCAAGGTCAGGATGCGTCCAATCAAATCCATCGTCTACAATCCCAATCACAACGCCGTCTCCGCGATAGGAATCCCAAGCACTGGTGATGTTGACATCTTCACCGACGGTGCCTCCAGATTGACCCGTGTTAACCAAATGCCACTGGTCAGAAAATTTCGGGTCATTGGGCACCCATCTTGGTTCTTGATGTTTCTCAATCAGCGGATAAAATGATTCGATCAAACCTTCATCCATCATGGATTCCAACTGTCCCAAACCAGAGCCTGCATCCGTTGTCATCAACCATGCTCCGTTGAGATGTGGTAGACCTTCACCCACTGGAGTTGCTCCGATGGCAACCCAAGAGGTTGTTTGCTCAAGAACCGATGAGTCATATTGTGAGATATCACTTACTCGGGCCAATGCAGACTGAACACCTAGCGAATACGTAGAGATTATACTGAATGCTTCAATAGGTTCGGGTTCGTGAACGCTTACCAAAATTGGACCTTCTGAAGATGACGCACTTGCGACAAGGGAGGTCGATGAGAGGAGAAGAAGCAACGACAATACGAGCGCCTGCGACTTCATGAGCAGTCCTTGACAGCGTACCTCATAGGACTAACGGTTCTTCGTTTTGTATCATACAAACCTAAAATGTAGCTGTAACGAGACAATAACCCTCAATGTCAACAAATTTCAATCCTGTTCCTTTTCTTCAATATACCTGGCTATACCTTCCATTCTTTGCTTGTGTGGAGGACCGTGAGGAATTTGCTCATAATCTGGCTCCCAAGCGTGATTACAATCAGGGCACCACATCAAATCCTCACCATCATGAACGATGGGTTTCATAATTACCCACCAATTTGTATCCTTATCCATACATCCGTTCCAACAATAAACAATTTCAGACATGATTATTCCACCCGCCAAAACCAACATCATCTTCTTGCCAATGTTCGTCACATACCCAACTTCTAACACCGAAATTTACCTCGCCACACTGAATCGTAGCGTGATTGTTACAATCGAGTATTTGACAATATTTGGGTTGCCAAACCTTGGTCTGATAATTTCCCTTACAGGTCGTGCAAGGAAAATGATGCCTCCATGGATGTTTTCCTGATTTGTTCTTCTTCCAGTGTACGGTTCTTCCCTTGTTACAATCCTGGCATTCAACTGTCTTTTCAATCCATTCTTCTTCATTTTCTTCGTTTTCTTTATGTTTCATTTTTTCACCTCATTTCCAACCTCTATCCTTTGCAGTGGGTTTTTTCCTTCCAAAAGGAATTCCCCAAAAGTTGTGAAAATGTTTAGCATACCTATTGCTTGCATAAAAGTAATAGATTCCATATTCAGCATTTATTTTCGTTTCCATTTTTCTAAAATCTTTACCATGATCTGCTGTGTCCATTGCATAATGATGGTAGAAATAATGATGGATAAATTCATGAATGACAGTATGGAATCTTTCGGCAACTGTTTTCCTGTGTTGTATCTTGATTGGAATACTTCTATCCTTTCCTGAAATCCTACAAGTTTGACCGTCAAAAACGATACACTTTCCAAAGCCAGCATCTTCTTCGCCCTCATTGGGCCAAAATGCACAAGCGTGTGTGCCCTTTCCGGCAAACCATTCAACCCACTTTTGGGATTTAACAATCACTTTGATTGGCGGAACTTCATACTCTGTGCACATTTGGTCTATGAATTGTTGAACTAAGCTACAACTATCGATCTTTGGCCACGGTTTTTTTGCGAACATATTCGCCCATAACCAGTCAGGTTTAAAAAGGTTTCGGTCTTCTGAAACTCAGATTTAACAAATTTTATCGCTTTTCGCCAAAAGAGATGAAAAGCATGATTTGATAACAGAACAAGAGAGCCATCTTATCATGGAACGAATGATTGTTGGTGGAGGGTGCTTTTGGTGCGTAGAGGGCGCCTACAAGGAAATTCACGGAGTTGAATCTGCGCTGCCTGCATATGCAGGTGGCCCTGACCCAAGCCCGACCTACAAGGCAGTTTGTTCCGGGAGAACCGGTCATGCTGAAGTCGTAGAAATTGTCTACGATGCGAGTACCGTCTCATACGAAACATTGCTTGAAGTCTTTTTCACCGTTCACGACCCAACCCAATTGAACCGTCAAGGAAACGACATTGGAACGCAGTATCGAAGTTGTATCATGCCCGTTTCAAAGGGCCAGAGAGCAGTTGCTGAAGCGATGCTGATGTCCATGCAAGAATATTATGACAATCCCATCGTTACCACCATCGAGGAGCCTCTCAATTTCCTCATTGCTGAGAAAGAGCATCACGATTACTATGCCAGAAATCCCTATCAAGGGTATTGTGCGGCTGTAGTCGGCCCAAAAATTGCTAAAGTCAGAGCAAAACATGCCCATCTTTACCGTTGAGACAAAAAGTTTGGCCAACCGTGTTGGCCGTGATATTCAAGAGGCGTCTGCAACGACGGGTTACCATGGTCAACAGCGTACCCATGCCTCCAGCCCCAGTGAACGAACCCGTGCTCGGCTATTTGCCCGGTAGCGAGGAGCGAAAGGCACTTGAGGTCGAACTCAAGCGTCAATCCTCTGAAATTCTTGAAATACCCTGCATCATTAACGGTGAGGAAATCTTCACCGGTGACGTTGTTGAGCAGGTTATGCCCCACGACCATGGACATGTTATTGCCCGTGTTCACATGGCGGGTAAAAAAGAAATCAAAGCTGCCATTGATACCGCTCTTGAGGCTCACACCATGTGGTCAACCATGCCATGGCAAGCCCGCGCAGCTATATTTCTCAAAGCCAGTGAATTGCTTGCAGGGTCTCGGCGGGCAGAGATCAACGCATCAACCATGATCAATCAGTCCAAAACATGCCATCAAGCGGAAATAGACTCTGCATGTGAACTCATTGACTTTTGGAGATTCAATGCCGACTATTGCCGCCAAATCTACGAAGACTTGCAACCTCCTGTCTCTCCTTCATCGATGTGGAACTCAAGCGAAGTACGCCCATTGGAAGGGTTTGTCTTCTCAGTTACGCCATTCAATTTCTCAAGTATTGCAGCGAATCTTCCCTCAAGTGCTGCTTTGATGGGGAATGTGGGAGTTTGGAAACCTTCACGCAATTCATACGTCTCTAACTACCGATTGATGCGCCTTATGATGGATGCAGGCCTTCCTGCTGGAGTCATCAATTTCGTTCCAGGCAAAGCAAGTTTGGTAGGAGACATGTGCTTGGGCCATCCTGAACTTGCTGGAATTCACTTCACAGGCTCCACCCGCGTCTTCCGTCAAATGTGGCGGGATGTTGCCAACAACCTTGAACAACTGAAATCCTATCCTCGTATCGTTGGAGAAACCGGTGGAAAGGACTTCATCGTAGCGCATCCGGATTGCGACCGACGCGCCCTTCTAGTGGCCATGTTGCGAGGCAGTTTCGAGTTCCAGGGACAGAAGTGCAGTGCTGCAAGTAGAGCCTATGTTCCAAAATCCGTTTGGGCTGCAATCAAGGATGATTACTGTGCAGAAGTTGCTAAAATCACGGTTGGCGACCCCCGTACATTCACGAATTTCCTTGGAGCCGTAATCGACAAGAAATCATTTGACAATATCACAGGATACATCGACAGAGCGGCAGCAAATCCTGACTGTGAAATTGTCACGGGAGGGACCTACGACGATAGTGTCGGATATTTTGTGCAACCAACAACCATCGTTTGCAGCGACCCAAGAAGCGAGAGCATGGCGGAGGAGATTTTTGGCCCTGTGCTTTCTGTTCATGTCTATGATGACGATGACTTTGAATCAATTCTTGAATTGTGTGATACTACTTCTGAATACGCACTTACCGGCTCAATTTTTGCAACTGACAGAACTCATATTGAGACTGCACTCAACGCACTGCGGTACTCTGCAGGTAACTTTTACATCAACGATAAGCCAACCGGAGCTGTTGTTGGCCAACAACCCTTCGGAGGGGCGAGAGGAAGCGGTACAAACGATAAGGCGGGAAGCCCGCTCAACTTGTTAAGGTGGGTCAGTCCACGCTCCATTAAGGAAACATTTGCCCCTCCCCATGATTGGACCTATGGATTTCATCAGTGAGTTTGCTGTTCTTTCCATGCAAGCCGTTTGAGGTAAGCATGCTCGGCTTTTTCAATCAAATATTTGGGCTCATAGCGGTTGGATACTATCCCGATAAGATACCAACCAACAGAAAGGAGAGGCGTTACGAGAAACGTTGCGAGGCAAAGCCACACCACGAGGTTACCATCTGTAATGCCCCATGACCAGTAACTGACGCTTAGCGAACATAGGGGCAACCAGAGGCGAGCTGCATTGCTTGGAGTTGACATGCCCTTGTAATCGCGTCTGGGCGCAAACAATGATTCCGTGAACGTCACAACTTGGGAAAACAAAGCCCTGCTTATCAATCACCGTTTTGGCCCATTGACACATTCCTTGATGAAGGAGAACCTCTTGGTATCAAATCCTGCAATGATGATGTCTTCTGCCGAATGCTGTTTTTCAGTGACGAATGATGGGCGAACTGAGCGGGACCTAAATCCATGAGGTGTTGATATTCAGCCGGTATATCAACCACCAATGGTTTACCAAGGTACACCGTTAACTCCAATTCCTGATGACCTGACTGTGTGGAAAACTTCAACACCGTGGCAAACCGTTCGCTCGATGCTTGGACTTGTTCTTGTGTGTTTTTTTATCTCACAAATTTCTGTGCTGATTGTAGCTGGATTCGTCGACGGGGATCTCAACGGTACATTTGGACCATTTGAACCCATATTGACGTTTGTGGGAGGCATTTGCCTCTCGCCGCTGCTTATGCTGTTCTTTTATCTCCGCAGACCAAGATTAACACACAGCATTACTGCCGAACAGCATCCGAATGGTGTCCAACAACACGTCCTTGCGGGAGGCAGTGTGGTCCTATCACCAGTACCCACCGTTGTACGTCATCATTTATTTCGCTCCACTGCACCTCTTGAAATGCCGAGGCCGCTCCATCTTTGGGGTTTGTTTTTTGGTGGAGTGGTCATCTCATCCGTTTGTCTTCTCCCGTTAATGATTCTAGGCCCGACGCCTTTGAGCGTCTTGTTGGCGCTTCTCATCGTACTTCCAGCATGGCTCATCGGTTTTGCTGCCCCCGTCTTTGCTTGGTGGTCAATAAGCAGTAGACACCTTGGGATTAACATATCCAGAAGGAATGCTGAATGGATCTTAGCCGCAGGTATGCTTTCTACAATACCGGCCATCATCATCAATTCGTTAATTTCACCGTTGATTCTGGACATGTTTGGGCTTAACGCAATGGAGCCGGGTTCATGGGGAGAAGGGTTTGTTCTCTTCCTCTCTGCTCCGATTGGAGAGGAGTTAAGCAAAGCTCTTGCCGTTCTTGCTTTGAGCCATCTGATTATATCTCCTAAACATGGATTTTACGTTGGTTCAACCGTTGGCCTTGGGTTTGCTCTTCTTGAAAACGCACAATACATTTCACTCGCACTAATAGGCGATTACAGCAGCATATCCTACTTCTTCACAGCGATGCTTCGGGGGTTGAGTTCAATTCCAGGCCATGCATTGTGGACCGGCCTTTCAGGATATGCTATTGGATGTTGGATTGCCCGTGGCAATCGACTTCCATCTCTAAGTGAACGTTCCTCATATGTCACTCCCAATACTCAAGCAAAGTGGATTCTTTACAATAAAAACGGGACACCGGAAAGTACCACGGGATGGGCGAACATTCCCTCTGACCGGATGATGAGATTTGTTACTAAGTGGGAAAAGCAGTCATGGAATCTTCCGGCGACGATTCCTGCAGGCATAGGAGCAGCAATACTTGGCCATGGGTTGTGGAACGGAACTTCATGGGGCGTGGGCCGTTTGCTATCGGATTCCGACTCCATGATTTCTCTTGTGCTGCAGTTGACATGGCTGGGGCTTATGATTGCAACATTGTGGCTTTTCATCCTCAGATGGTTGCCCAGTGTCGTATTAGATGGCTCAGACCAGCGTTTTTGATGAATTATAAGGTCATTAATTCAAAAGGGATGCGGGGTTCCGAAAACCATAGATTGGTCATATTTTACCAAATCCGAGGGGAGGGAAAAGCATGGATGTCTTCGAAAGCGGCCTAAACATGGGCAATTTGCTCGTGACTGCTGTTCTTGTTGCTGGTCTTCTTTTCATTTCTTCGAAAGCTCGGATGCTTGACAAGAAAGGAGCCAACGCAGCCGCAATTCTTGGATTGATTGTTGGAGGTTTTGGTCACTGGACATGGTTATTGATTCTACTTGGATTCCTACTGAGTTCTCACAAAGCGACAAAATGGCGCTTTGAAGAAAAATCTGCACTGGGGATGTCTGAATCAAATGATGGCCATCGGGGTTGGACAAATGTTGTTGCCAATGGCGCAATCCCTGGACTCATGTGTGTCTTTGCATTTCTAAGCAGTGATTATGAGTTATGGATTTGGATGTTCGGTGCTGCCGTTGCAGTTGCAGCATCCGACACCTTTGCTAGCGAAATCGGATGCCTTGACACAAGAGTTCGTATGATCACGACGTTCAAACCTTGCCGACAGGGTGAGAACGGTGGATTTTCACCCAACGGGCAACTTGCAGCAGCAGCAGGTTCCAGCGTTGTTGCACTTCTTACCTTTGCCGCTTGGGTTCTAACATCCAATGATGTTGAATTAAACGATGGATTAAGGCTTACAGGCATTCTAGCCATTGTAGGTTGGATTGGTTGTCAAATCGACAGTTACCTTGGAGCCCTTCTTGAAAACCGAGGGTATCTTACCAAGGGTTCTGTAAATGCACTCGCCATAACAGGTGGAGTCCTGATGATGTGGATTTACCGTGGTATGCCGATTTGAGGCGTTACAACGGGCCATTGGATTCTTGAACCGAGACCCTTTGGTCGTACCATGGGGCGAAGGCTTTGGGTTCTCGTGGCTGTCGCCCTCATGTTCTCGTTGTCCATGGTAAATTCAGTCGTGGCAAATGACGACGAAGTCTTTCAGCCCGGTTTTGTTGAATGGGAAATCAACAGTCATGAACGACTCTATGTCGAAGGAGCGAACCCGGACGAGGCGGTTCTGCAACGCGGCCAAACGGATTCTGCTGTTGGAGGTTTTTCCACCGGTGTAACGACCGATCCCATACCGGTATTCACCGTTCAAAGCCCACCTGTGGAAGAAGCAATACAGGCCGATGTCATGATGGGTGTTTACTTCTCTGTCATCTTAGACGGTGGAGGCGGCCCACAAGCTTGTACGCGCCAACTCCCATTGCCTGGAGATGAATCAACAACACTCTTCTATTCAGTTTCTGCGAATGGCTCTGAAATCTACTCGGACGAAATCAGCCAAGTCGTTGATAAAGTGGCTGAAAACGACGCCATGAATTTCTCGGGAGAAATGAAAAATGTCACGCTTAACCTTTCACCAGGAGATTCACTTACACTGAGTTTAGACATCCATCATCAATGCGCAGGTACACAAGCAAGGGTCCAATGGGGAGGATTCGAATACAACAGCGGTGGCATCATCATGGAGGGTGTTCTCTATGAGCCTGAAGCAAGGATTCTCGTTGATGCATCACGTCGAGCTCACGTTGAATTGAGTCACAATCTACCTTGGGGCCTGGCAGACTTAAGAGATGAAAAATGGGAAATTTGGGGCCCTCTTGATGAACGCCAAAAATCAACTCGAGACGGGGAACTTTTGGTAGAAACCAGTGCAGGACGCATACGAATGGTTCGTGACCTCGGAGGAAACGATTCGGTCTACTCTTGGTCGGGAGCCGAGAAACTTCCAATTGGTGACTTGAATCTACAATTTTGTTTGCGAACCATCGCTGGCGATTTGAACAGCGATTGCCACGCTGAGGGAATTTTACGTTTTGAAGTCGATGAAGGAGATACAGGATTCGCAAGTGCTGGATTGTATCTAACCATAACGACCTTCCTTGCACTTGCAGGATACATCTTCAACGCCTTCCGAAATGGGTTAATGTTGCCCTTGCCGATCTTAGGCGCCCTGTTGGCACTGGCAATCTTAACGTTACCAACAATCTTTGACATTCCTAATCTGGGCGCTGATGCAGTAATTCAACCTACAACGAAGGTGATTGATTCTCCGCTGGTCAATCTCGCAGGGGAAGAGGTTACTTTGAGTGAACTGGTTGAAGGGCACGAAGCGGTAATCATCGGAATCGTTCTCCCTGGTTCTGAAAACGGTTTGACCCAATCAACACAGCTCAACAAAAGCATCGACCAACTCGGTGAACGAGTCACCGTAATCCAACTCGTGACCGGAACCGATGCGAGAATGAGTGATGTAGCTTCTCTTGCCTCCCAAGTCAATTCAACATGGGAAGTATATCTTGACAAGGATGCTCAATTTGCTCAAAGTTTACCAACAGGTCGCTCGGATGCAATCGTGATTGTTGACCCTGCAATGCATGTTACGTTTTCACAACCGTCTTCAGCCGCAATGCTTGACATCGTTGAAGCCGTTGACGAAATTGCTTCGGGTGGACCTAAGTCTGCAATTACTTACTTTGGTTTGATTGTCGGCCCAGGAATGTTCCTCCTCTTCCTAGCATTGCCTCGAGAAGAGTGGACTGTTCCAGAAGAACCCCTGCCTCCAGGTCTGCTATGGGCCTCGATTATACTGGCCTCAGGTGCAGGAATTTTGATGATCAATCTGCCCGCATTATTACTGGCTTTACTCCCTGTTGGGATGACGATAAGATTTGCACTTGACATCGTAATGATGCTATGGATGATTGAAATGTGCTTCTTCACTGCAAAACGTGGCTCGCCTTATGAAGCGGATGCGCTGGGTAAACTGATGCATTCACTCTTCCCAAAGGCCTTCCAGAATTGGAGAGATCCAGTTGACATGGACCGTGATGTGTTGCTTGGTGTTTGGCTGGGATGGTTTGGTTGGCTGAGTTTCCCCTCATTGTTCCCTCAGGGCATTGGAGCGACTGCACTAACCGGTATGAGTGGAGCCTTCATGGCGGTCATGCTGCTTTTGCTCTTTGTTTTGACTGGAGGCTTTGTTGTGCTATTGCTTCGTATTGTCTCATCATGGGGCGGTCCTTTTTCACGACTCTTTGGAAAATTCGGTGGAGAGGTCTTTGCTCAATTTGTTGGATGGGTATTGCTCCCTGTCGCCATGTGGGTTGGCCTCAACACTGCCCTCAACGCATTTGAACTTGGTATCTTCTGAGCAAAAGCAATTATCACGGTTAAGGTGAATGTCCACCTTATGTCTGCAATCAACAACCATTGGAGTAAAACGAGTTTTGAATTGTTCTCAAAATGCCCTCGGGCATGGGCCATTGCTTACGGAAGAAGGAACTCCAGTCCAAAACTTGTGCCAACTAAAGGGAGCACCTCTCATCTTCGTTCAAATCTAATGGTGCGTGCTGGACGGAGAACCTTTATCGAGGAATTGGGCGACCTCTTCAACAATAAAAAATGGAGTCTCAACTACCTAAAGCGACGAGTAAAAGCGCACCTTGATGACCAGGTTTGGACGCATCGATTGCGAACCGATTCAATTGTTATCGAAGGGCTGTCCACGCAAATATCTCATCGCCTCATACGACTTCGTCAAACCAATTTGCTCAAACCAATTTGGACAAGACAGCCAAGAAGATGGGCCTATTTTGAACGATTTACAAGCACCCAAATCGGGAACCTTGCCCTTTTTGCCACCCCTGATATCGTTGTACATCATCAACATAAATGGACACTCATTCGTCTACGATTTCAATCGGGACCATCGCTCCCAAGTCGAGAACTTGAGGACATGTTGATGGTTCACTGGGCTATGCACAAAAGTGGAATGCCCGATAGGTATGAGGATTACAGAATACGAACATTGACCTGGAGAGGAGGTCAATGGGTACAGGAAAATGTTGAGGTAGACGCCCAGCGAGTCCACCTCGCATGGATGATGCTTCAGCATGATGTACAAGAAATGACATGGATGAAACGTTGTATTTCAGCCGATCCTACCCTTGAAAGTCTTCCACTTGCAAGAACAGAAAATGATTGTAGGGGTTGCAATTACAAGCCAACATGTCCGGCTTCAAATGGACTTGAGCAAGCAAAGTATGGGCAAAGAATCAAACAAGGATTCCATCAAAGTTGAGCAACGAGGTCTTTGAGAACTGCATGAACATCAGTTGCTTTGGTAACTCCACTTGCCAGAAGAACGCCTTCCGCTCCGAGTTCAAGAGCGGTTGCAACATCCATTCCATTTTTTACACCCGCACCACAAAGAACACGAACGGATGGGTTAACTGCTTTTACCGCCTCAACGGTATCACTGACAATCGAGGGATCTGCGGTAGTCACCGAAATGTCACCTCCAATCAATTCGGGAGGTTCCACGGCAATGAATGTCGGACCCAATTCAGCGAGAGCTTTGGCCTCTTCAACATCTGCAGCGCAGGCACACACAGGAAATCCATCAGGCAGCATCTTGAGAAGTTCCTCAACATGTTCGATGGGAACCTTGTGTTCAGCGTGATTGATGAGTGTCCCTACGGCACCACGTGAACGAGCAGTTGTAGGTTCAAGCCATCCAGTATAACCTCCAAGGCCAACCGGGTCAAGGTGCTGTGACCAAATTTCAACCGATGAAGATGCGGAGGAAAGCGGGCTCAAATCAAAAGCTGAAACCGCAGCAACCAAAGTCGCAGGACCGTTCCCGTATTGCTCCATTGCTTCAAGTAGATTCAATGCTGCATCTCCTGAAGCAGTTTGATATGTTTTGAAATTGACAAGGACCAAGGGTTTGGACATATGTCTGCGTACACCATAGAGGATTTGAGGTTTAACACTCAACTGGATGAGATGACTGGATTCATTGGCCCTCTACAAGGGGCCATTGACCGCCACTGAGGACGGTTCCTTCAGGGATCTTGGAACCGTGGTCAATCACAACTCCATTCAAGGTGCAATTTGCACCGATATGAACGTCCTTTCCAACCAGGCAAGAGTCCAAATTACACTGGTCTCCAAGAGTTACTCCGGAAAGTAAGCTGCTTTGTGAGATCCGTCCATTCCCCAATACGCATGATTTGGAGATCATTGAATCGGTCACATGAGCATTTGTTTGCATGTTCTCTTGTTGGAACCAATTTGTTGAAGCAATGGAACCGGTATCGTACCTTTGATGTTCGATACATGCCTTTACGCCTTGATTCCATGCTGAAGGTGTACCAGCATCAATGAAATATCCCTCAAAAGCTTCTCCACTAAGCAAGCCTTCTTTGGCGAGTTCAGGAAAAACCTCGCGTTCAATAGAATGCTTGCCTTTTGGCATCCAATCAAAGACATCATCGTTGAATATGTACGAGCCTGCGTTAATGAGGTTTGAAAAAACCTCTTCGGGTTTTGGTTTTTCTTTGAACCGTGTTATGCGGTGGTTTTCATCCAGGCCAACGATACCAAATCGAGTTGGGTCCTCAACTTCCCAAAGACCGAGCGTGCCTACGGATTTGTTTTTCTTGTGGAGGTCAAGAAGGGTTGATGCATCAAGTGATGAAATGATATCTCCATTGAAGCAAGCAAATGTACCGCTCACCACATCTCTACAATTGCCCAATGCACCACCTGTTCCAAGCGGTTTGTCCTCAGGAACAATGCGAACATCAAACGGTGCATCTCGCTGTTTGAAGTATTCCTGAATCATGTCAACTTTGTAGCCTCCAGCAACGACGACCTCATCCACAAGATTTGGCGGAAGGGAACTCACGACATGTTCGAGGAGCGTACGATCAAGCATTGGCAAGAGGGGTTTGGGGACGCTGTTGGTCCATGGACGAAGACGAGAACCGACTCCTCCCGCTAAAACAACGACCTGCATAAGGTGCCGTCCATCATCTACGCTATGAAGGCCACGACGATACCACCTACATTTACCATCAAAAATCGCTGGTCGTTTCAACGGCTATAGACATCTAAGATGTTCCCTTGTTTACGGCTGACTTGTCCATCAAAGTATTGAAAGACGGCCTTCCATTGGTTGGCTTTGGAGAGCATCATGAACATCCACGAATACCAAGGAAAAGCACTGCTAAAAGCAAACGGAGTTCCCGTTCTTGAAGGCGTACACTGTACATCTGTTGAAGCAGCACTGGATGCCTATGACACCCTTGGTAGCAAAGTTGTGGCAGTAAAATCTCAAATCCACGCTGGCGGAAGAGGAAAGGGGACCCTTTACAATCCAACATCACGAGAACATGTGATGGATGGAGGGGTTAAAATTGCCTTTTCAAAGGATGAAGTAAAGACGTATGCCACCAACATTCTCGGGAACCTCCTCGTTACCATCCAAACTGGTAATGATGGAAAAGTGGTCAACAATCTGTATGTAGAAGCAGGGTGCGATATTGCCCATGAGTACTATCTTGCCTTGTTGGTTGATCGTGAAAACAAAGCCGTACTCATCATGGCATCAACTGAAGGCGGAATGGATATTGAGCATGTAGCTGAAACGACTCCCGAGAAAATCCACAAAATTACGGTTGACCCGAATTCGGGACTTCTGGGCTACCAAAAGCGTGACCTTGGATTAGCTCTTGGACTTCAAGGAACTTCACTAAAATCATTCATGAAGTCATTGACATCAATGTACAACATGTTTGTCAACAATGATTGTGCTATGGTCGAAATCAATCCTCTCGTGAAGACAAGTGATGACCAGATTATAGCACTCGACGCAAAGGTGTCGTTTGATGAAAATGCAGAATTCCGACATAAGTCATGGGATGAACTTCGCGACTTGTCCGAAGAAGAGGATGTTGAAATACGTGCTAAAGAAACGGGATTGTCCTATGTGAAACTTGACGGAAACATCGGTTGTCTTGTCAATGGAGCCGGACTCGCCATGGCCACCATGGATGTTATCAAACTCTATGGTGGCGAACCTGCCAACTTCTTGGATGTAGGTGGAGGGGCCAATGAAGAACAAGTGAAAACAGCGTTTTCTATTATTCTGGAAGACCCAAATGTGAAAGGAATCCTCGTGAATATTTTTGGTGGAATCATGCGATGTGACATTATCGCTCGTGGTGTCATCGCTGCGACTGAAGCACTATCACTGGATGTACCGCTTGTGGTTCGACTTGCAGGAACCAATGTTGATGAAGGAAAGGCAATCTTAGCTTCATCTGAACTAAACATTCACCCTGCAGACGACCTTGCTGAAGGTGCTCAACGGATTGTTGAATTGATAGGAGGTGTTGCTTGATGGCAATATGGATAGAAGAAGACGCAAAGGTATTGGTTCAAGGAATCACGGGTAAACAAGGAATGTTTCACGCAGATAAAATGGTCGAATACGGTACGAACATCGTTGGAGGTTGCACTCCTGGAAAAGGTGGACAAACCGTAGATCTACAAGGCAAACCCTATCCTGTGTGGAATTCAATGTTTGAAGCGATAGAGGCAACGGATGCTCATGCAACCGTAATTTACGTGCCCCCTCCATTTGCTGCTGAAGCGATCATGGAAGCGGCAGATGCCTTTGATTCCGTAAAAGGCGAAGGTGTTGTTGTTTGCATAACAGAAGGCATCCCCACGTTGGATATGGTGAAGGCAGTCGCCTTTGTAGAAAACCGTCCAGGCGTCCGTTTGATTGGACCAAATTGTCCAGGGATCATTACACCAGGAGATAACGGGGGCGCAAAGATTGGAATTATGCCCGGTCATATCCATGCAAAGGGAAGAATCGGAATCGTATCCAAATCGGGGACACTAACCTATGAAGCAGTCGCTCAAACCATGAGCATTGATGAAGGCCAATCAACCTGTGTTGGTATCGGCGGCGACCCTGTTAACGGAACCGGATTTATCGAATGCCTTGCTGCATTCCAGGCAGACCCTCAAACAGAAGCCATTGTCATGATTGGAGAAATCGGCGGGAACGCCGAGCAAGAAGCTGCTGCATGGGCTGCAGAACACGTTACGAAACCCATCGTCGGTTTCGTTGCAGGCGCAACGGCCCCTCCCGGGAAGAGGATGGGGCACGCAGGAGCAATAATTTCAGGTGGAAAGGGTACTGCTGAAGAAAAATTTGAGGCTTTTGCAGCCGCAGGAATTGCCTGTGCAAAAGACCCTTCAGAGTTAGGAGCTGTGCTTCTTGAATCACTCAAAGCCGCAGGATTGCGCTGAATTCAAAGATAAACGTCTTTCAAATGAAGCGAATGATGAGGAGCGAGATTGCCATCCCTTGCTTGTTGTAGCAACTGCTTTCCCTCATTACTGTGAACATAAACTGCATGTCCTGGGCTCACATGAGCGTTCCACTGATCTTGAAACCACTTGGCGTGTTCTTTCTTCCCAGCTAAACAAGAGGGGACTCTATGATACATAACCAACTCCTGCCTTCCCTTACGGAGATATTTTGCTAGCACTTCTGGAAGAAGTTTAGACAGGAGTGTATCATCAAAGAAAACCGAACTGCGACCGATGATGTATCTTGCATCCTCCAGTCCACCAAAGACTTCACTCAAGGCCTGTGCAAAGACATCCGATTGCTCTTGAGTGCATCCTTCGATAAAATACCGATACCAGCCACCACCACGCTCACCGCCTCCTAATTTACTTCCTCTTGGGAGGAGGCCTGCATCCCACATAGCATTCGCTACGGCTGTAATGATGGAACGGTTCAACGAAGCATCTGTCCAAGGATCTGGACGCTTTCCAAATTGGAATCCAAGACCTCCGCCTCCACCGGATGACCCGGGCTTAAATTCCAAGGACTTCCTTGATTCTGCAGAAAAAGGCTGACCTATACCCCACATCTCACGAGTTTCTGAACGCCTACGAGACCGCTCAAGCATTTCTTGATTGAGAACTGCCATTCCTTCGTTAACACCTTCAGGTTGGAGTTCGGTGAATGCGGCATGGACATGGCCAACTCCTTTCTCTATAGAACCATCGTCACAGACGCCAAAAAGATTCGTGTGCTTCTTCCTAAATCGGTCATAATCATCAAATCCCTTGATGAATTCTTCTGCAAGACAGACAACATCCCAATTGTTTGCAACTTTATTCGGCCATGTCTTGTCCAATCGCATTGAACGACCCCGTAATTGATTGATGCTCATACTTGTCGTAACAGTTGTGAGGTCAACGAGGACATTGATTTTTGATGCGTCCCATCCTTCCCCCAACAATCCACGCGTTCCTATGAGGCATTTTGTGAACCCTTCTTGGAAAAATTCTGTGACCATTGTAGAGTAATAACGCGGAGCCCAATCTGCTCCTGAACCGTGGATATGATGAAAACGACCAAGCGGTTCATCAAGAAATTCAATTCTAAGTTCTCGTTCTTCGACCCATCGGCGAGCTTTGGAAAGGAAGCGTTCGCTAACATCATCGTCAATTAGCAGCGTACTACCAGTCATCAATACAGGATCAAGTTGGTCACCGACCTCACAATCCACCAATGCCTTGAACACTCCAATTGCACCACCAGCCTCATCATCATGAATACCTTCAACAAGTGCGGTAGACGATGTCTTTTCAAAATCAGTAACGACGACGCATCGTAATGCAGAACCCATTGATTCATGTTCAACCTTTAGAATATGGGAAAGTGCTGATGTCTTTTCAGATGCATAAGCGAGAATCCTGCTCACAGGTGATGCACAAGGACGTGCCCCACTTTCCGTGATTTGATAACCCAGAAGGCGCAAACGGTTTGTTACATGTTCTGCTGTCTCATGGTCTGACTCATGTTCAGATCGTCTCAATCCAAAGCGTACATATCGGTCCAATAATGGCCGAAGCAACACGATCATCGGTGAGGATTCATTGTAATCGTTAACCCCAACTGCTACGCTTGGAACCCCTTTTGGTAGTGTTCGCCCGACAAGGGGGAGGTAGGCCCTTGCCGCTTGCGAAAAATCCGGTAAAGTTTTGTCAAATTCTCTCCATGAAAGTTCATTTCTACCTGGGATCATACGAGTCTCAAGGCTGTCATAGAGCCAATCTGGAAAACTCAAGGCTCGCTTTGGGTCCTTATGTGATTGGGAAATTTCCTCTACAATCGCTAGAAAAGAGTTGTCTGCTTCGGTAATGTATTCGAGTTCCTTTGCCGAAGGGCGGACGAAGTAGCATAAGTCCTGATATGGTGCTAAATTTGAATCTCTTACCAAGGCGGGAGTCGGCACCTCATAATCGACCTCCCCGAGAAGTTCGACGTAGTGTGGAGCATCCTGAACTGCATCTGGATTAGGAGGGGTTGCAGTCAAACCAAGTACGATAGGGTCATCAAAAGCATCTTTAAGTTCAACCAGGACCTTACCCCAGTGCTCGGTCAAATGGTGGCATTCATCAAGAATAATCAATCCAATCTTCGCTTCTTTAAGTCGTTCAATCGCTTTGAGAGAATTAGCATTCAACCAAGACATGCTTCCGTTTTCTTCCGACATTGAATCCCTAGCCTTTTTCCGGAACCCTTTCATTTGCTTTTCATAATATGATTCATTTTTAACCTTCAAATCTTCAATCCAAGATTGTCCAGATTCATCATCGACCGCTTCGCCCATTTCAAGCAATTTTTCAACCCATAATTGAGTAGCGGCTTCTTCAAGATCATCTCCTTTGGTACGCACCATCGTCAGCGATTGATAGGTGAGGGAGGTGAGAAGCCCCGGTGTTTGAGAAGATAAACCAACTTCACCACTTTTTCCATCAAGGTCAAAGAGCGAAGTGCGAGCAATCCATTGGGCCTGAATGGCAGAATTTGGAGATAAAACTAGGGCTGGGCGACGGACAAGGTCAGACCATACATAGAGACCAAGAATGGTTTTTCCTGATCCAGGTGGAGCAACAATGTGAAGTTGTTTTTCACCTTGCGAGAGTTGTTTTTTGATGATATCGGAGGCTGCAGACTGAGACGGCCGAAGCGTTCCTGAAAAACGAATTTCACCGAAATCAAAGTCTGCCATTTTGGCACACCTCAATCAGCGAGGAGGGCCGCGCTTTGGACCGCCAGGGGGGCCGCCGCTCTTCTTTGGACCGCCAGGGGG
>CEOP01220560.1_pt1 | contig 17342 bp, 13 predicted proteins | sample 361301 | NCBI WGS metagenome assembly CEOP01 (sample SAMEA2619548, study PRJEB7988) | marine metagenome | biome: marine biome (ENVO:00000447); feature: deep chlorophyll maximum layer (ENVO:xxxxxxxx); material: "saline water (ENVO:00002010), including plankton (ENVO:xxxxxxxx)" | depth 55 m
CAACAATGGGTTTACGGCACCTGGCAACAGAACACCCCTTCTTATTAAAATGAGAAATATTTTTGCTCTAGAATTCTATAAGACTTAAGTTTTTGAATTTAAAATTTATATTTGTAATTTAAGCCCGTTTGAATTCCACTTATATCTTGAGTAGTTTGAAGGCCATCAAAAGTTAGAGAAAAAGTATTATCTTTTGAAAATTTATATTCGTAATTTAAGCTGGCTGATAAGCTTATTTCCTTTTTTAACTCATCTTTTTGAGAATAGGATCCTCGAGTTCCATTTACACGAAATACTTGTGTGTTATCATGAAGAACTATTCTTGAGTCGGCTATCCAAGATAGATATAAATTTGAATTATCATTTTTTATTAATTCATAATCATCACTTAAAGAAATTGATCCATTGTAAATTTCTTTTTTATCCCATTCAAAATATTTATCTTCTTCGTGAGATGGTGTATATGAATGACCAAAGTTTAAACTTATATCTGGGTTTGTATTAAACTTGCTTCCAATTAAAAAGCTATAATTGTTGTAATCGTCTAAAATTTCTAACACACCAGTAGAAGTAGTGTTAGTCAAAATTTTTCTATTGCTTGAATTTAGATCAACTCCACCCAATATAAAAACTTCAGTGTCAGTATTTCCAAATTTAATTTTATCAAAATGTAATCCTGTTAAAAAACCAAATTTGTTTATATCGTGATCTTGATTTATATTTTGTGAACCGGTATCAAAAGAAAAAATAAGATTTTTACCATGCGAAGTTGGTGTAATTACATTTGCTGTAAACGCAAGTGTTTCGCTTCCAAGCCTCAATGTTCCATCATCTTGTTTTCTTTTCAAGAGCGATGTTGTTATTTCGCCCCAGCTTTCATCTTGTTTTGAATTTTCTTTATTTTTTTTAAATCGATTTAATGATTTAATTGTACTTAATGTTTTATAACCTAAAACCTCATCAAGCATTTCATTGCCTGCTTGACCTACAGATCCGGCAGAACCTTTTACAACAGGATTTCCATCTAAATCTTCTAAGCTGTATGAGCCACTTCCCGATATATCATAATAGTAACCCTGACCGGCACCATGTTGCAGTTTAATATTATGATCTGAACCTGATACATCAATTTTACCTATTATTTTTCCTTTATCTTTTAAAGTTAGTGTTACTCCGCTTTCATCCAATGCAATTGCGTATGCTCCAACGCCACCTTTATTTTCTATCGTACCGCTGTTCGTTAGTGTAGCAGATGAAACAGCCGAAATAAAAACTGTCGCAGAATTTAAAACAGTAAATGAAGTATTGTTATTATGAATATGTCCGCCAATATTATTTATGACTGTAGTGTTGTTAGTATCACTTTCAGATCTTATAGCATTGTTTGATGTACTGTTTACACTATTTGCACCTGCAGAAATTTGTCCAGAATTAATTATAATAACATCGTTTGCTGTGCCTGAGTTTTCCGTAACAGTAATTGTATTTGTATTACTTTTTATTATTCCTCTAGAATTATTTGTAATAATTGTACTTTCTGCATTTAATAAATTAATTGCTTTCGAACCATCAGCGTTAATTGTTCCAGAATTTGTTAAAGTTAAACCTATTTGGTCTTTTCCTTGAATAGCATTTGATGCGCCAGAAGTTATGGTGGATCCAGAATTTATAGTTAAGGTTCCATTGTTCTTTCCATTAATATTAACTGGTGCTGCTCCACTTCTGGACAAAGTTGATGAGTCTGTAATCGTTAAAGAAGTATTATCCCCATTATAAACTTGTTGTGTTGTTGAGTCGCTATTAATTGTATTAGCTCCTGTTATGTTTGCTGAGAAAGCTGGCCTTACAATTAAAAAATATGAAAAAAAAATAAGGATAAAATTTTTTAAAATTTGTTTCATACAAGTTTATGCATTTTAAGAATATTTCTTATCTCCTTACCATAAATTTTAAAGACGTAATATAGACGTAATTTCCTTTAAACTTCTTGGTTTTTAATTCAAATTAATGTTAAATAATGTTATAAGGTCAAGGGCACCTGGCAACAGAACACCCCTATGATGAAAGCCTAATTATGAGCGACTTGCCTTTAGAAGTTCTAAAAAAATATTTAGACAAATCTATTAACCATATGTCAGCATATGGAAAATATCATTTATTAAAAGGAAATTATTATGATTTGGAGGAAGGATTAAATAGTGGAACGTTTGTGAAATTAAATACCAAAATAAAAATCAAATATTTTATGAGTTTAATTTTACAATTATTAATTTTTAAAAATCAAATTTTTAACAATAATTTTATAAAAATCTATAAAAAGATTTGTTTTAGACAAAACCGATTATTTAACTATGATCTAATAATACATTCTATTGTGATGAAAATTTTACAGGATCAAAAAGTTTTAAATGGTAATATATGTACTATCGGTGATGGTAAAGCAAATTTCGTACATGGATTACTACATAATACAAATGTAAAAAAAATTTTTTCTGTAAATTTACCTCAAGCTTTAATTCAAGATTATTTAATAATAAAAAAATATTGTTCCATAGACGAGAAACTCATAAAAGTCGTTGAAAAAGAAGATGATATTAGTGATAAGTATAAATTATTTTTAATACCTGCTGAAAACAAAAAATATCTCTCAAATATCGATATAAACTTATTTGTAAACATGTTCTCTTTTCAAGAGATGCCTATGACCGAAGTTCATGAATACATTAATTTAGCTATTTCAAATAATTCATTTTTATACTCTTTAAACAGGGAGGAAAAAATTATGTACGACAATACAAAGATTAATTATTATGAATACGGCTTAAGAGAAAAAGGTAAGATTATTTTTGAAAGAGAGGCGAAATTTCAAAATTATTTTTATAATGGAACAATTCCATTTATTCACAAAAAAAATGGAAAAGTGATAAACACGTTAGTAAAATTTTAATTATAATAAAAATATTAAAAAATATATTTATCTGCTAAATAAAATACTAGGCCTAGTGCTATTCCAGTTAAAACCCAAAAAAGTTTATCTTTCATTTAAAAATTTTTCTAAATTTGGTTTAAAGTAATTTGGTCCTTTCATAACTTTACCGTTTTCATTATAAATTGGTTTTCCATTTTTATCCAACTTGCTCATATTTGAATTTTGAACTTCTTCAAAACATTTATCTAAATCAATACCAAACGCATGCCCAGCGCCGTAAGTTACATATAATATATCAGTTAATGCGTCAGCCACTTCTTTAATATCTTTATTATTCAAAGCTACTTTTAGTTCCTCAAGCTCTTCTCTTATTAAATCAAGTCTCAAATCGAGAATTTTTTTATTTGGAAAACCTGCTTTATTTTTCACTTCTTGGCCAAACGTTTTCATAAATTTACCCACTTTCTCAAAATTACTCATATTTCCGCCTTTATATTTTTTTAATTTAAAATATAAATGTTATATCAAAGAATCATAAATGAAGTATAGAAACGAACTTGATAGTATTGGAAAAATTAAAGTACCTGGTGATAAGTATTGGGGTGCATCAACAGAAAGATCCAATAAATATTTTAATATTGGTGATTTTTTAGTAAGGCCAGTTGTAATTCACTCCATTGCTGTTATTAAAAAAGCAGCTGCTATTGTTAATAGAAATAACGGTGATTTAGACTCCAAGATTTCTAAATACATAATTAAAGCTGCGGATGAAATAATAAGAGGTAAGCTTGATAAACACTTTCCTCTTAAAGTCTGGCAAACAGGGTCGGGCACACAAACAAATATGAATGTCAACGAAGTAATTTCAAACAGGGCTATAGAAATGCTAAAAGGTAAACTTGGGTCAAAAAAACCTGTTCATCCCAATGACCATGTAAATAAATCACAATCAACTAATGATGTTTTTCCATCAGCGATGCATATTTCTATTGCAATCAAAACAACACAAAAACTTTTACCATCTTTAAAAATTTTGGAAAAAGAATTATTAAATAAAGCAAAAGAATTCAAAAAAATTGTAAAAGTTGGTAGAACTCATTTGCAAGATGCTACACCAATTACATTAGGACAAGAATTCTCGGGATATCATTCTCAACTTAAAAAATGTATCAATAGAATTGAAAATGCTTTAGAAGAAATTTTTTTTCTTGCTCAAGGTGGTACTGCGGTGGGTACAGGATTAAATACCAAAAAAAAATTTGATATTAAAATTATAAAAGAAATATCCAAAATAACAAAACTGCCTTTCAAACCAGCTAAAAATAAGTTCGCCGCTTTAGCAGCTCATGATGCAATAGTAAATTTTTCTGGCACGATGAATACCGCTGCTGTTTGCCTTATGAAGATAGCAAATGACATAAGATTTCTTGGGTCAGGACCGCGTGCAGGATATGGGGAGTTGATATTACCTTCTAATGAACCTGGTTCTTCAATAATGCCTGGTAAAGTAAATCCTACTCAGTCTGAAGCAGTAACTATGGTTTGTGTAAAAGTAATTGGTAATCATAATGGAATAACAATGGCAGGTTCTCATGGTCATTTTGAGTTAAATGTTTTTAAACCATTAATAATTCATAACATTCTTCAATCTATTGAAATAATGGCTGACTCCTCAAAAACATTTGCACTTTATTGTGTTAAAGGAATTAAAGCAGATAAAAAAAGAATAAAGAGTTTACTTGATAATTCTTTAATGATTGTTACCGCTCTAGCCCCCAAGATAGGCTATGATAATGCAGCTAAAATTGCAAAAGCCGCACACAAAAATGGGACTACATTGAAAGAGGAAGTTTTAAAAACAGATTTAATTTCAAAAAAAGAATACGAAAAAATTATGGACCCTATCAAAATGACTAGGCCTAAGTAAATTCTATTAATAACTTAATTAATAATAATCATGTCATCTGAAAATAAATTATTAGATAACTTAAATGCTGAGCAAAAAAAAGCAGTTTTAGATACCGAGGGACCAAACTTAATTGTCGCTGGTGCTGGATCAGGAAAAACAAGAGTACTTACTACTAAATTAGCTTACATAATAAGTGAAAAAAGAGCTTGGCCTAACCAAATTTTATGTGTGACATTTACCAACAAAGCAGCAAAAGAAATGCAAAATAGAGTTCTTGGATTTATTAAGGGAGAAAGTAGTGCTGTTCCTTGGTTAGGAACTTTTCACTCCATCAGCGTAAAATTTTTAAGAAGACATGCTGAGGCTATTGGGTTTAAAAGTAATTTCACAATTCTAGATACTGATGATCAAAAAAAATTAATTAGGAAAATCTGTGAAGCAGAAAATATAGATGCTAAAAAAATTTCACCACAATTTATAATTGCTTTTATAGATAACTGGAAAAATAAAGGTTTAATGCATGAAGAAGTTAAAGTAAAAAAAAATAATCCCCTTGAGACTCAAATTTTAAAAGTTTATTCAATTTATCAAAAAAAAACACAAGATTTAAATGCAATGGATTTTGGTGACTTAATCTTATTTACAGTAAAATTATTCGAAAATAATAATGATATTGCTGAGATTTATCGCAAAAATTTTAAATATATCTTAGTAGATGAATATCAGGACACTAATTTTATACAAAATAAATGGCTTAAGTTGTTAGTAAACTCAAATCAAAATATATGCTGTGTTGGAGATGATGATCAATCAATTTATAGCTGGAGAGGTGCGGAAATTAAAAACTTTTTAACTTTTGATAAAATTTATCCAGATTGCAAAGTCTATAAACTTGAACAAAATTATCGATCAACAAAAAATATTTTAGAGGCTGCTTCAAGCTTAATTTCTTATAATAATAGTAGAGTTGGTAAAAAACTTTGGTCATCCGGATCTGATGGTGAACTCGTAAAATTAAATTGCTATAATAATGGAAAAAATGAAGCAGAGGGTATTAGTGATATTATTGAAAATAAAATTAAAAATAAATACTCATTAAATAATGTAAGTATTCTTGTAAGAGCTATTTATCAAACAAGGGAATTTGAGGAAAGATTTCTTAAAATTGGATTAGGTTATCGAGTTTTAGGCGGAATAAAATTTTATGAGAGGGCTGAAATTAAAGATGCAATAAGTTATTTGAGAATTGTAAACCAAAAATTTGATGATTTAGCTTTAGAAAGGGTAATCGGTGCTCCTAAAAAAGGTATAGGGAATGCTACTTTAAAAAAGATATATGAATTTGGGTCAAATAAAAAATTGTGTTTAGAGGATGCAATCATAAACTTAATTGAGTTAGATGAATTCAAGCCAAAAGTTAAAAAAACATTTTCTGTATTAATTCAAATGATTGGAAAGTGGAGAAATGAAGCTAAAACAATTAAACATTATGACCTGTTAAAGATAATTTTAGATGAGTCAGGGTATTCCTCTATACTTAAAAATAAAAAAGACTTAGAAAACGAAAATAGACTAGAAAATTTAAAAGAGTTGATAAGAGCAATGCAAGATTATGATAATTTGCAGAGCTTTTTGGAACATGTTTCTTTGGCAACATCAGCAGATCAAGAATGGGAAGGCGAAAAAGTAAATTTAATGACAATGCATGCGGCTAAAGGATTAGAATTCGACGTTGTCTTTTTACCAGGTTGGGAAGAAGGTTTATTCCCTCATCAAAAGTCCTTACAAGAAAAAGGAGATTTTGCTTTAGAAGAAGAAAGAAGATTGGCGTATGTTGGAATAACAAGAGCAAAAAAAGAAGCTTTCTTATCTTTTGCGGTAAGACGTGCTTATCAAGGTGACTGGATGGATGCTATTCCGTCAAGATTCATAAATGAACTACCAGAGAGTAACATAGAAAAAAATGAAACTTTAGAAAAAGAAAAGGATGATGAATTCGATTTTAATCAAGATAATTCGATTGAATTAGGTGATGAGTATAGAAGTCCTGGATGGGACAGGCTTAAAAAAAGATTGGTTAAATGGAAAAAATAAATAAACTTAAAATTAAACTAAATAATTACAATTTAGATGGATATCTAATTCCTAAGAATGACGAATTTTTTAGCGAATATGTACCTCAAGATAAAGACAAACTTCATTACATATCTAACTTTTCTGGCTCTTACGGTTTAGCATTAATTTTAAAGAAAGATAATTTTCTTTTCGTTGATGGGAGGTACACTGTACAGGCAAATATTCAAAGTGGCAAAGACTTTAAAATAATTACACTTCCATTTGGAAAAAAAAATAACAATTTAAATATCAAAACTAAAAAAATTGGATTTGATCCAAAGCTTTTTAATGAGCGTACTTTAAAGCAATTTAAAAAAAAACTTGGAGTAAAATTTATCGCAATAAACAATAATTTAATTAAATTTAAAGAGAAAAAGAAAAACATTACATATAGGAATAAAAATTTTTATGTACTAGACAAGTCCATAACTGGTGAAAGTTGTACCAAAAAAATTACAAACTTAAAACGATACTTTTATAAAAATAATATAGATATAATGTTTGTAACATCTTCAGAAAATGTTGCCTGGTTGCTAAATATTAGAGGACATGACTCAGATTTTTCTCCAATTCCTAATTGCTTTCTTATAATAAACAGACAAATGAAGGTTTTTCTTTTTTGTGATAAAAAGAAAATAAACAGAAAATTCAAAAAAAAACTTGATTTTATAAATATTTTTGAAATTAAAGATTTGGAAAATTTTTTAAAAAAAATAAAAGACAAGAATTTTTCAATAGATGATCAAACTTGTTCTATTTTTTACAAAAATATTATTAAAAAAAAAAATAATATTTTAAAAAAGACTGATCCCATTTATTTTTTAAAATCTCAGAAAAATAACGTCGAAATTAATAATATCAAACAAATTCATAAATACGATGGAGCTGCTTTTACTAAATTTATTTTTTGGATAAAAAATAATTTTAAAAAAAGAAAAATAACTGAAATTTCTGCTCAAGAAAAACTTTTAAATTTTAAAAAAAAATTTAAAAAATTTAAGACATTAAGCTTTCCAACTATTTCAAGCACTGGTTCAAATGGAGCTATTGTTCATTACAATGCTACAAAAAAAACTAATAAAGTCTTGAAAAAAGGATATATCTATTTAGTAGACTCTGGAGGACAGTACCATTTTGGAACTACTGACGTTACGAGAACGATATCTCTTGATAATAAAAATAAAAGAATAAAAAAAATCTTTACACAAGTTTTAAAAGGTCATTTAAAATTATCTAATTATAAACTCACTAAAAATACCACCGGAAATGAATTAGATAAGGTAGCTAGAGAAAGCTTAAATAGAATAAAACTCAATTATTCTCACGGCACAGGACATGGTGTGGGATATTATTTAAATGTTCATGAAGGACCTCAAGCGATATCGAGAAACAATAAAATAAAATTAAAAGCTGGTATGATATTGTCTAATGAACCAGGTTATTATGAAAGAGGTAAATTTGGTTTACGAATTGAAAATCTAATTTTTGTTAAAAAGAATAAAAATAAAAATGAATTTAATAACTTAACATACGTACCAATAGATAAAACCTTAATTGAAAAAGATCTTCTTAATAAAAAAGAAGTTACATGGTTAAATCAATATCATAAAATTGTTTTTAAAAACCTTAAAAAATATATGAATAAAAATGAATTAAGATTTTTGAAAAACTCTTGCTCAAATATTTAAAAGATCATACCAATCATTTTCTGAAAAGATTTTTATATTTAGTTCCTTAGCTTTTTCGATTTTTTTCTTTGTAGGTTTTGAATTTCCCACAACAAGTATATCCAATTTTTTTGAAATTGAGCCCAGCACTTTGCCTCCTAGATTTTCAGAAAGCGTTTTTGCTTCAGATCTGCTCATTTTTTCAAACCCTCCAGTAAACATTATATTTTTATCACTTAGTCTTCCTTTTTTTGCTAGGTTTCTGAAATCTTGAATATTTAAACAGCTAATAAATTTTTTTATAATTAAATTATTTTCTTGTTTGTTAAAAAATTTTTTTAAAGAAAAAATTTGAGTATCACCTATTCCATCTAAATCGCTTAAATTTTTTAAAACTTCCTCTCTCGTGTTAGCCTCAAAAAGCTCAGAAAATTTTTTTATTGATTTGAAAAAACTAGCTAATATTTTAGCGTTTTCTTGTCCTATATGCCTAATGCCTATGGAATAGATAAATCTATTTAAAGAAATATTTTTTGATTTATTTATTGAATATTTTAAATTTTCTACTGATAAATCTCCCCATCCTTCAAGTTTAATAATTTTTTTGTAATCTAAATTAAAAATATCTGAAGGATTTTTAATTAATTTTAATTTCCAAAACTGCTCGATTACTTTTTTTCCTAGTCCCTCAATGTTAAAAGCTTCTTTGGAAACAATGTGTTTGAGTTTCTCTTTTGCAATAAATGAACAATCATATTCTTTGATGCACCGTTGCACTGCGTCCTCTTTCTTTGTAGTCGAATTAAATTCTTTAAAAATTTTTCCTCCGCATAAACATTTTTTAGGAAAAATATATTTTTTAGTCTCTTTACTTCTTTTATTGATATCTACAGAAACAACTTGAGGAATTACATCGCCAGCTCGTTGTATAACAATTGTATCACCTATCCTTATATCTTTTCTCAAAATTTCATCTTGATTGTGTAAAGTAGCATTAGAAACTACAACCCCGCCAACTGTGACTGGTTCTATTTTTGCCACAGGTGTTATAGCTCCCGTTCTCCCAACTTGAATTAAGATATTTTTAATTCTGGAAATTGCTTTCTCTGAGGAAAATTTATATGCTGTTGCCCAACGAGGAGAATTGGAAGTGTTTCCAAGGCGTTTTTGCAAACTTATATCATCTATTTTATAAACTATTCCATCTATATCGTAATCAAGCGTTGATCTAATCGACTCTAATTTTTTGTGATGACTTTCAATTTCTTCAATACCGTTAACAAGTTTATTATGTTCATTAACACTAAATCCCCATTCTTTTAATTTCGTGATAAATTCATATTGTGATCTATAAATCATTGGTTCTATAACTCCGAATCCATATGCAAAAAATTTTAAGGGAATTTTTTTAGTTTCTCTAAAATCTTTCTGTCTTAATGAACCTCCGGCAGCATTTCTTGGGTTAGCAAAATCTTTTTCAATAGATTTAAAATCTTTTTTTCCTATATAAACTTCTCCTCTTACCTCTAAAACTTTTGGTAAATTTTTATCAGATATTTTTTTTGGTATTTGTTTTATTGTTTTTAAATTTTCTAATATATCTTCTCCAGTAACTCCATCTCCTCTGGATAAACCTTTAATTAAAACTCCTTTTTCATAGGTTAAAGATGCTGATATTCCATCTATTTTTAGTTCAGATGAAAAATCAAAGTCTTTACTTTTAGAATTAAGAAAATTTGAAATTTTACTTATAAAGTCCTCCATACCTTTTGCATTAAATGTATTTGAAAGTGAAAGCATTGGTTTTGAGTGTTTGATCTTTTTAAATTTTCTTGTTAACGGAGCTCCAACCTTATTTTGTATTGACCCCCTTTTTTTTAAATAAGTAAATTGTTCCTCAAGTTTTATTAGTTCTTGTTTAATTTTATCATACTTAACATCAGAAACTAAAGGAGAGTCTAAATTAAAATAATGATGATCATATTTTAATATTAATTTTTTTTTACTATTATATGTTTTTAGAGCATTGTCTTTTTTCATTTTTTTAGAATTTTATTAATAGTTTTTTTAACCAATCCTAGTTCATCTTTTTTTGATTGTTCCTCTAATATCTTTTTTTCTTTTTGATAGTCTTTGTTTAAAAGTGAGTAAGAATTTTCATACCATTTGCTAGAATTATAATTATATCCAAGTATCTTCGCAGTTTTTTTTGCTTCATCTATTAACCCTAGGTTATAATAAATTTCCACTAGTCTGTGCAAGGCTTCTTCTATAAAAATTGTTTGCTGATAATCATTTACAACATTTTTGAGTCTATTAATTGCTGGGATCCATTTTTTTGTTTTAATATAATATTTAGCAACATAAATTTCTTTTGCAGCTAATTGATTTTGAATTAAGCCTAATTTAAATTTTAAATCTAAAGAATAATCTGTGTCTGGGTATTTTTTTATGTAATCTTTAATCATTTTTTTTGACAAAAGTAATGGTTTTAAATCTTTTTTCTCATCAAGTATTTGTTCATAATTGGAAAGAATTATTAAGTATGAAGCGTACTGAATATTTCTGTCTGCTGGATATTTTCTCAAATAATTTTCTAATGCGGAAATAGCTTCATCATAAAAATTAATTGAGTAGTAACAATATCCTGACATCAGTAAAGCTTTGGCTGAATGTTCTACAACTGGCAAAATGCTTTCAGCTTCTGCAAATGTTTTTGCAGCAAAAAAATATTCTCCCTCTTTCATAGAAGTTACAGCTTTTTCATATAATAAATACGATTCTTTTGCGTCAGGTGGTGTAATTGATAAATCATCTTTTTTTGTACATGATGTGATTAAAAAAAGCAGAAGAATAATTGAGAAATATTTTTGATACATTTTGTATACATATCAAAAAAAATATATTAGGTAAAATTATGTTTTATTGAGCGCTAGCTGAAAGTGGCTTTTTTATCGGCTTTGCTAAATTATTCTCATACATTGACTTGCCGCTCTCCATGGACAAATTTGATGAATCTGAAAAGAATTTTAAAAGCAACTTATTTGTTAGTGCATGGCCACCTTGAGAAGTTTTAATATGTCCTAATATTCTATTTCCGGATAACATAAGGTCTCCAAGACAGTCTAAAATTTTATGATAAACAAATTCATGTCTATTTCTTAAACCTTCATCATTTAATATTTCACTATCTTTAACAACAATTGCATTCTCTAGAGAACCACCTTTAGCTAGTCCTTTGCTCTTTATCATATCTATATCTTCATATAAGCAAAATGTTCTAGAGCTGTAGATGTCTGAAAGATTGTCTTTACTTAATTTAAATTCTTTTCTTCTTGTTCTTATTAAAGGGTTTTTATAAACTATTTCAAAGTCTACAATTAAATCATTATCAGACGGTTCTATAGAAATATATTTTGATCCATCTTTAATTTCCACTTTCTTTTTTACTTTCACATACTTTCTAGGAGCACTTTGTTCTCTTGTTCCGACAGATCTTATAGCTTCTACAAATTCGTTTGCTGAACCGTCTAAAATTGGTATCTCAGATGCATTAACTTCTACTAAAGCATTATCAATTCCCTCTCCAAAAAAAGCTGCCATAAGATGTTCAACGGTAGATATGGTTATGCCATCTTTATTTTTAATTTTAGTGCAAAGTATTGGTTCAACTACATTTTTATAATTAGCAGAAATAACTTTGCTATTATTAAGATCAACTCTATAAAAATTTATACCTGAATTTTCTTCGGCCGGTTTAATGGTTATTTCAACATTTACACCATTGTGAAGTCCAATACCTTTCAGCTTAATAGGATTGCTTATAGTTTTTTGATTTTTAGAAATCATGATTATTGTATACAAAATAAGCCTAATATTTCTAAAACAACAAATGTTTCAAAAAAAAACAGAACTACTCAAAAATTCTTGAGAATAGCCTTGTTATCAAAGATTTTTTTTTACTAATTACTGGAATTGCCTCTTTTACCCACCCTTTGCATAAAAGTTCCCCAAAAATATTTATGAATTTAAAAATATCATTTTTTGATAATTCTTTTAAATAAACTTCTTTATTAGTAAAATAACTTTTAAAAATTTTTTCAAATTTATTCAAAAAATCATTATCTTCAAAATATATATATAAAGAATAATTATCGTTTTTAAAAATATCTAAATTTTTATTTTTTTCAAAAATCAATTTTATTATTTCTTCTATCCTAGAAGAAGAAATATCATGTAAATGTGCGATACTTATTTTTCTAAAACTATTATTTTCAAAAAATTTTTTATCAAGATATTTTTCTGAATTGTTTGATAATTCAAGATCTTTTTCAGAAATAATTTTTTTTACTTTTGACATTTCTAATGAGCAAACTTTTGATATATCTTTTAAAATTATATCTGAACCAAAATTAAAATTTTGAAAAAAACAAAATGCCGAATTGTAAAAATAAATTAATTTAATGCTATCTTTATTAAAGATCACTTTGAAAAAAGTATCTTTATTCTCATTATTAATTATATCAATTCCTTCAGCAAAACTTTTAAAAATAACTTTATTTGTATTAAGATTACATTTACTTAAAAGTGAAAAAATATTATTTAATTCATTTTTTTTAATCAGAAAAAAAGTTAATTGATGTGAATAAAAATCTCCAAATAATCCTATCGGTAAATTTTTGTGAGCCTTAAAATCTAAAAAGTATTTTGTATTAAATAAGTGAATTATAGTTTTGTTTTTTTCGATTTCTGTTAATTTTGATTTTAGATTGTTCAAAATAAAAGAAATATCTTCTTGTAAAATTTGATTTCCGTTTAATTTATTAAATCCAGTTACGTTGATACAGTCAAAGTCATTTTGATTAATAATTATATTGGCGTTATCAAATATATAATTTGTTTTGTTCTCGATTATTCTTATACTTTTTTTTAATGTATCTACGCTACTTTCTAAATTAACGACTTTTCCATTTAAAATTCCAGATGATAGAGCAATTTCTTTTTCAATAATTTTAAAATTAAGCTCGTCATCGTAAGTTCCAACGGCTAATATAAAATTTCTATCATTAATTTCTATAAAAAGATTTTTTTTTTCAATTTTTTCCATCTAATTTAAAATGAGTTGATCCTTAATCCTATAATCAAAAATTGTGTATTTTTCAAAATCAAAATTCTTTTTTAAATCTTTATAATTTTTTAAACTTTCATTAAAATTTGTTACTGGCAGTTTTATAGTTTTCGAATTTTTTAATATGATATCCCATCTACCTATATCAAAATAATAAAAAGATTTTATATCTGTGATCGGAAAATCTAAATCGACTAAACTAGAGTAAATTTCTAAAAAATTCTTCTGACTACCAAAAATTCTTGGTAAATTTGTCAAAATTTCATTATTAAAATATCTAATTTCTTCCCCTTTTTTTGTTAGATAAAAAGTATCTTTTTTGTTATTGAGAATTGCAATTGGTTTTTTTTCGTAAACTTTTATTTTTAATTTGTAAGGATAAATTTTCTTTATTTCGATTGATTTAATTAATTGGTTGTTTTTTAATATCTCTAAAATTTTATCTTCATTTACGGATATTAGACTTGTCGAATATAATTTAGAATCAAATAGATTATGCAAGTTTTCTTTTTTAATCACTTGTGTGTTTTCTATCTCAATGTCTTTTATTTTAAATAAGGTTAATCTAGAATTAAAAGAAATAGGATTGAAAGTACTTAATATTACAATGAGAAATAAAGAACATAGAATTATCAAAAACTTTGTCATCTATTAATACTTGCATCTAGTATTATCTTATTAACTAATTTATCGAATGATATATTTTTATACTCAGCTATTTCTGGTACTAAAGATAAAGAAGTCATACCAGGTTGGGTATTTGTTTCTAATAGATAAAACTTGTTATTTTCATATTTAAAATCTGATCTAGTTACACCTCTGCACCCTAAAATTTTATGAGTTCGTTCAGCTATTTTTAAAACTTTAAGGTATTTTTTTTTTGGAATATTTGCTGGCATAATATGATTTGTTCTTGCCGATTTTGAATATTTTGCTTTATAGTCGTAAAATTTTCTTTTGGGCTTAAGTTCTATTGCCCCTAAAGCCTTTCCATTTAATACAGCAACTTGTACTTCTTGCCCACCTATAAATTCTTCGAGCAGCAATGTATCAAATTTTTTGAGAAGAACATTTATGTTTTTTTTAAGGTTAATCAAATTTTTACTAATTTTGACACCTATACTAGATCCTTCACTGTTTGGTTTAATAACAACAGGAAAATTTAAATTTTTCTTTATCAAAATATTTTTTATATTTTTTGAAAAAAATTGTTTTTTTTTAATTAAATGAAAACGCGGTGTCGAAATTTTATTTTTAACAAAAATTTCCTTTGAAATTACTTTGTTCATTGCTTTCATTGAAGCGAGAACTCCAGAATGAGTATAGGGTATTTTTGAAAATTCAAAAAAGCTTTGAGCAAATCCATCTTCGCCTTCTTCTCCATGAAGAGCATTAAAAATTATATCAACTTTTATTTTTAAAATATCTAAAAATGACTGTTTTTTAGGATCAAAAGTAATGGTTTTATAACCTAATCTTCTGATAGCTTTCATGCAAGCTTTTCCTGTCTTGATGCTTACTTCACGTTCTCTTGAATTTCCTCCTAATACTATCAATACTTTTTTTTTCATTGAGAAATATTTTTACCAATAATTTGAATTTCTAGATCTAGTTTAATATTTTGTTGTTCGAAAACTTTTCTCTTTACATAATTAATTAATTTTTCAATATCTTTAGATGAAGCTCCTCCCTCATTAATAAAAAAATTATTATGTTTTGAAGATATTTTTGCTTTTCCAAAAGATGCTTCGCTGCAATTAGAATTCTTAATAAGTTCCCAAGCTTTTTTTTCTTTTGGATTTTTAAATGTGCTTCCGCAAGTTTTAACTCGTGTTGGTTGGGACTCTTTTTTTTGATGAAAATATTTATTCATTTTTTCGTGAATCATATTTTTATTTCCTTTTTTTATTTCAAAATTTGCAGATATAATAATTAAATTTTTTGGTAAACTTGTTCCTCTATAATAAAACTTAATATCATCTTTTTGAATTTCTATAATTTTACCTTTAAAATCTATAGCTTTGATTGATGATAAAATATTTGATATTTCATCACCGTAGCAACCACTATTCATTATTATAGCTCCTCCTATTGAACCTGGTATACAAGACAAAAATTCAAATCCAGCAATTTCATTTTCTGCAGCATAGCTTGACAGCCTTTTATCCAGTGTTGAAGCGCCAACTTCTAATAAATTATTATTAATCTTTTTTATATATGAAAACTTCGGACTAAGTTTAATAACTACTCCATCAAAACCTCCATCTCTAACTAAAGTATTTGACCCAGCTCCAATACATATAATTTCATAATTATCTTTCATTAAATTCAGAAAATTTATGATCTGATCTTCGGTATCCGGCTTGAATAATATATTTGCTGGCCCCCCAAGATTAAACCAGCTATATTTTGATAAAGTTTCATTAAAAATTATTTTTTTTCCAAACTTTTTTTCTAATTCTTTTAATTCTTTTTTCATAAGTTTTTTTGTAAATTTCTCATCCAGCTTGAAATTGACCCAGCTCCCATGCCAATTATAATTTCATTTTTAATAAGATTTTTTTTAAAAAAATTTGTAAGGTTTATTTCGTCATTAATTACAATTACTTGTACTTTTGAATTGATAGAAATTAATTTTGCAAATTTGATTAAACTAAATTTTTTATCAATTTTTTCACCTGCTGCATAAACAGGGCATAAAATTACTCTATCTGAGAAACTAAAAGATTTTGAAAATTCTTTTTTAAGTGAATTAACTCTTGTAAATCTATGGGGTTGAAATACTGAAGTAATTTTTTTTTTTCCTGAAACTTTTTTTATTCCCTCTAAGACTGAAGAAATTTCAGTTGGATGGTGGGCGTAATCATCGTAGAATTCATTATTATTTTTTTCAAATATTTTTGTCATTCTTCTCTGCACTCCAGTAAATTTCAGCAAAGCTTCTTTGATAATTTTGATTTTAACACCTAAATTAATACAGACACTAATTGCTGCTACAGAATTTAAAATATTATGTTTTCCTATTAGATTTAGTAAAATATTTTTAAAAATTACTTTTTTTCCTAGGAAATTTTTAACTACAAGATCGAACTTGCAACTATTCAAATTATATTTTTGATTAATAATTTGATTATCAGCGATTTTACTAAATCCATAAGTTATTATATTTTTTGTTTTAATTTTATTTCGTAATTTCTTAATGATTCTATCATCAATACAAATTATACATTTGCCTATTGGGGGTGTTTTATTAATAAATTTAATGAAACAATTTTCTAAATTTTTAAAATTTTTGTAAAAATCAATATGCTCATTATCTATATTTGTTACGATTGAATAATTAATAGGAATTTTTAAAAAACTTCCATCAGACTCGTCGGCCTCTAAAACTGTCCAATCACCCCTTCCAAGTTTTGCATTACTTTTTAAAGAATTTATAACACCACCGTTTATAATTGTAGGATCAAGTTTTGACTCTAGTAAAATCTTTGAAACAAGAGATGTAGTTGTAGTTTTTCCGTGAGAACCAGAAACAATTATATTTTTTTTTAAAGATACAATATTTGAAAGCATTTCAACCCTTTCATAAATAGG
>CEOP01246175.1_pt1 | contig 17315 bp, 19 predicted proteins | sample 361301 | NCBI WGS metagenome assembly CEOP01 (sample SAMEA2619548, study PRJEB7988) | marine metagenome | biome: marine biome (ENVO:00000447); feature: deep chlorophyll maximum layer (ENVO:xxxxxxxx); material: "saline water (ENVO:00002010), including plankton (ENVO:xxxxxxxx)" | depth 55 m
TACCATTACCTATAACAGATACATCTGGTAAATTTAACGTAGCAACACCCTTATGTAATTCTGCCAAGTCATCGTTCTTTAATGTAAACGTGACATGTTTATCTGGCATATTTATTTTGTTAGGTGTAAACACTGTAGATTTATCAGAAAAATAATACTTAATCTGTTTTCTAGCGTTTTTTGACTCAACGATAGTCATAGAAGCACCACCATTAAATTTAAGTTCAGGCTTACTGAATAAGTCTAATGATCTTAAAAATTTTGGTAAGTCATAGATAGCAAACTCGCTATCAAACTTCTCTTTAATCTCGGCCTCTGCCAAGATATTTCTCATATTGGAAATAGTTTGTATTTTACTTCCTGGCTTAATTAATATATTCTGATTTATATCAGAAAAATTTTTAAGCATTGCGATTGTCTCTGTTGACAAGTTCATAATTTAATCACTCCTTTTCATAATTTAATTTGGAGCGGATACTTGGTACTGCCCCAAGTTCTACTGGTTGGAAACCAATCATAATACTTTTATACGATATCCGCATTTTTGATCCTATACTAGATCAATTAAAAAGTCAAGCCTCAAACTGACCTCTTAATTTCTTCACTTTGTAAATAAGATAAAACGTTTTCTGGAGAAGAAACACCATATGGATCCGAAGGATCGTTGATATCTCTACCAGGTTCTATAAACATTTTTTCTACTTCACCATCATTTATTACAGCTGCATACCTCCAAGAACGGTAACCGAAACCAATGGCCTCTTTGGTAACTAACATGTCTAATGCTCTTGTTAGTTCGCCATTACCATCAGGTATCATCTTAACGTTTTTTACGTCTGAAGCATGAGCCCAAGCATTCATTACATACGAATCATTTACTGAACAGCAATAGATTTCATCTATGCCTTGTATCTTAAATGCTTTGTAATTTTGTTCAAAACCAGGTAATTGTTGTGACGTACAAGTAGGTGTAAAAGCACCTGGCAAACTGAATAAAACAACCTTTCTATTTTGAAATAGATTTGTAGTAGTTATATCCACCCACTTTCCGTTTTCAAAGGTACACTCGCCGTTTTCTGCAAGATCGCCTACCCTTGTTTTAAATGTTATATTTGGTATTCTCATAATATATCTCCTTTATATCACATGAGAGTGAGGAAGTCAATGCTCCCTCACACTCTATTAAAAACTATTTAATATTAATAGTTCTTGCTTTCATATGTTCTGGAATAATACGTTCCATACTAATAGTTAAAAGACCATCTTTTAACTCAGCGCCTTTGATTTCAACATCTTCAGCCACTGTAAAAGATTTGGTAAAATACTTTTTAGTGATACCTTTATGTATCATGTCTTTATTTTCCTTGTCTTTAGTTAAAGATTTCACTGTAAGTATACCCTCTTCCAAGGTAACCTCAATGTCTTTTTTATTATAACCTGCAAGTGCAATTTGTATATCGTACTTGTTTTTATCCTGTTTTACTATATTGTAAAACGGAAAATTTGACATAGTTGCTAGTCTTGGTGTACCACCAAACTCGTCAAACATAGATTCAAAACGATCAAATACATCATCGTAACCTACGGTTATTGGTCTTAATTGATTAAAAATAGAATATGCTTTATTGGTCATGTAACCTCCTTTGTTAAGCAAAGTTATTTTTTTAAAAGACAACCCATTATGGCATTGTCATAGTTATTTATATAAGTATGATTTCTCATATGTCAAGTGGTAGTTTTCTGAATACAAGGCTATAGAAAACTACCAAAACCGAGCCGCAGCTTTAGTTTGTTTTTTTAAAGTGGTGCGAAACTAAGCGCAAATGCTTAAACAATCCACTGTTTGAGGCACCCTATATGCCTCATTTAACGCTGTCATAGGACTTACGAGCAGCCTTGACCATAATATATATATCAATGTATGGCGTTAAATTCATAAATTCTATAAAAATTTTTCTCGTAATCTCTTAGCTTTTTTAGAATTGATAATCATTTCCTTTTGTTTACGTCTTTTTCTTTCAGACGGTTTTTCATAGTACATTTTTTCTTTGTACGTTTTTAAAAAGCCATCTTTAAGATATTTACGTTTTAAAACACGTAAGGCTTGTTCTACATTACCATTTCTAACGTCTACTTTTATACCCATATTTCCTTTCTTATTTCCTTTAGTAGGAGGGCGACCACTACATCGCCCTCCAAAGGATTACACTAAGCTTTAGACTAGACAGCGCTAGACTCATCGTCCTCGCTATCTTCATCTTCGCTAAGATCCGATTGTGAAGCTAAATCGTCCTGTCTTTTCTGCTCCATAATGTCTTCAACACTTGCACCAGAATCGACTTTTGTATATAACTCTACAAACGAATTTTTTGTATCATCATCAAATCTATTAGTACACATTGTAATAGCTTTTACTTTATTATTAAATATAGCGTAAGCTTGTGTTATGTGGACTAATCTTCTTGTTGAGATAATCTCATCTACACCACCATCAAAAAACGTTTTTCTGATAACATCAGCCCATGTAGTAAGCTTTTCAATGAAAGCCTTGTCTGATTTACCAGCCGCTTTTAACGTGTTAGTTAATATTTTTTTCTCAATAGCAACACTTGGATATTTCTGTTCAAACGTCACAGGAAATCTTTCCAAGAAAGCCTCATTAAGAATGTTTGTTCCGATAAACTTACCATCTTCACTACCTTGACCTTTAGTATTGGCAGTAGCAACAATGTTAAAACCATTTTTAGGTTTTACAAACTTGTTTATCTTTTTAACATAAACACCTGATCCTTCAAGTATTGGTTGTAGACACATAATTTTATTAGAAGCTAAATCAACTTCATCTAATAATAACAATGCACCTCTTTCCATTGCCTCAATAACAGGACCGTTTTGCCAAACAGTTTGTCCGTCTTTAAGTCTATAACCACCTAATAGATCGTCCTCATCTGTTTCAATTGTTATGTTAACTCTAATTAATTCTTTCTTTGCCTCGGCACAAGATTGAATCACACCCATTGTTTTACCGTTACCTGAAAGTCCAGTAATAAAGATAGGATAAAATCTATTAGATTTAATAATTGATTTTACATCTGTATAATTACCAAACGGTACGAATATTGGATCCTTTTTAGGAACAATATCACCAACTAAAGAAGAAACAACGTAAGCGGCTTCTGATTTTGCCGTCTCAACTTTTGCTTCAGACTTTACTGATACGGTAGATTTTGTAGGTACTGATACGTCCTCACCATCTACAGGCAGTTTGAATAAAGACTTACCTAATTTGTAATCTTTATTTTTAATTAACCATTGTGGAGCATATTTACAACCAAACTTTTTGTTTGCTTTTTTTAACTGCTCAACAGTTAATTCTTTTTTGTTAAACATACTATAAGCGTGTTCAACAAATTGTGTTTGTTTTGCATTAAGCATAGTGTTTTCCTTTCATATTATTGGTATATCCTATCATAGATTAAAGTAAATGTAAAGCCTAAAAGAATCGTTGATAACCGTATCATCTAGGCGACCTCCTCAATAAACTTGTTTAAAAGTGATCTGGAAGTGATTCGTCCTTTCATACTTTTACTAAACGTTGATTTGATATTTCTTATCTTATCATCTGCTTTAATTGTAGACAAGTCAGTATTTTGTACGGCCAGTTGTTTACCATTTAACAAGAAGTACTTATTGTAACCTTTGTTAAGTACAGTAGCACACTTCTCTTTAGTAAACTTGGATTTAATTTCAGCCACTACCTTGTCTCTTTTTAAATAGTCTTTAATGTGACCAGTAAATCTACCAATGTCCCACCATTTTAATGTTCTAACTACATAAAAACCAATTGTTTTAATACCATGTTCTTTTTGAATAATTTGTAATAACATACCAGTAAGGCCTGATCTATGATCTGAATTTACGTATTGTTTTTTACCAATCTTAATAACATTCTTAACTGATACATACCTGTCATCTGGTGTTTTTTTAGTAGCAATTAACTCATCTTTATGTACAGCTTCCATCTTACCATCTTTGTTTTCAATAACTTTTCTATCTCCACAATAGTTGGCACCACCATCTGTTAAGGTAATAAATGTCATTTTTTCAATACTGTATTTTTGTTTAAACATTGGTACCATTTTTAAACAAGCAATTAAAGCTTCGTTAAGTGGTGTAGTACCTAGGTTGTATTGATTAGGCATACTGAATCTGTCACCTTTGTATGCTCTCTCACCATTCCAGAAAGAACCTCTGATATTACCATCATAACATAATCCCATATTGTAAAGATACATTAAAGATTCTTCTAATTGTATTTTTTTTAATTTGTGATCTGCTATCTCAATTAAGTTAAAGTTCTCAACGTGCATATCGCCAACTTTCCATTTCCAAGTTGACTTCTCGTTTAAGTCACTATTTCTATGGTTGATACCCATTTTATCACAATACTCGGTAGTAAATGCATATACTTTAAAAGGTATATTAATTTTTCTACAGAAATAAACTAGATTTAATAATTGATCAATAGTCTTTTTAAGATCACTAGCCATACTACCAGACCAATCTAATAACATCATCATACCATGGTTTTTTTCAGTAGGTAAAATAGTTAATCTTTTAAAGATATCATCACTGAATTTGTAATCTTTTAATTTAAGAGGATCAATAGTACCTGTTTTATCAGTAGTTGCTCTTTTGTAAGCAGTAGCAGATTTTTTCATTTCAAACTCTTTAACTAGATAGTTAACAGTTTTCATATTATCTGCAATATGTTTTTTGAAATCACTTCTTAACCAGTTTAAGTAATCTTTAGTACCTCTATAATGTATTTGTTCATTTTTAACATACTGTCTCATTTCATTAATGAAAGTAGAATTTTTAACTACAACTCTATTTAAATCTGCTTCTGGTAAATTTACATAATTGTAATCAATATCAGCAGTAGTAATTTTAGCAGTATTGTCCTGATATGTTTTATCAGTAATTGATATAAACTTGTCAGCGTCTAAACCTTTGCTAGCAGAGTCTTCATCTTTACCCTCACCACCTGGAGTAGATTGTTGTTGTTCGCCTGAATTTGTATTGTCTACATCACCAGCGTCACCGTCACCTTTTTCCTCGGCGTCATCTATTTCATTTGAATCTGTATCATCACCATCATCACCACTGTCATTACCTGATTCAGGCATTTTGTGGTCATCTGATATTTTGTAAAGTTTATCTATAGTTTCAGATAATGAACCGTTTTCTTTTTGTTTTTCAATTTCTTTTTTCTGCCAATCTAACATCTTCTTAGCTAACTCAACTACATCTTTAAAAGATTTAAGATTGTTAACTTGTTTAATCCATATATTATCCATAGTAGAAAAATAAATAGGTAATCTTTTTGAAGACTTGTAGAACATATTGATTTTATCAATCAACATTAAGTCTTTGTTTAAGTCTTTATCTTTAACACCAAAAAAGTTTGCTTTGTTAAGAATATCAAAACCATTGATATAGTTTTTAACAACACCTGGATATTGTTTTTGAATCTTAGCGTCTATTCTGCAATCTTCAAGTACGTTGACGTAAGCTCTTAACTCATCATCACTAGAAATATTTGCCCATGATTTATAAGGAGTAAAAAGAGCATGAGCACATTCATGGGCGATAAGCATGTCATACACATCGGGAGATTTTGTTTTAAATATTGGTAATGTAAGTACTCTATTCTTTACATCAAAAGAAGCTGTACGTACATTGTTATGTTGAATTGTAATATTTTCTGTTGCAAGTAGTTTTGCTAATACTGATTTCTGATCAATATTTACTGTAGTGGTTTTTGTTTTCATATACTATATACTTTACAGGAAAAAATCGTAAAAAGCAACCATTATTTTTCACGTCCTTACTTGCTTTTTAAAAGAACATTACCAGAACACTTAATTTTTTAGTCTGATTCGTTATCTTCCGACTTGATTTAGATACTTTTCCTTACACTGTTCCCAATCTAGATATATTAAATCATCATAGAAATGTGAATCGTAAGTAAATCTATCTGTCGCCAATAAGTTTTTTACTCTATTCTTAACATGTTTGTTTTTCCAAACATTAACTAATGCTTCGGTAGAGTTATCAAACCTTTTGTCTAGTTGATCTTCTTTTACTTCTCCTCTTAAAAATTCATATGAGTTATTATATAATCTAGCAAAGTAAATACCTCTTGCGTGATCTGTCTTAATATATTCTTTTGGTATACCTAGTCTACTGTAAGTAAACATATATGATCTATTTTTGTGATCTCTTTTCAATGGTTGGCCATTAGCTCTTGTTGCCTCATACCATTCAAAGTATTTTCTAGTATGATTTTTTTTCAACCATTGTTTGATTAACTTTTTAGTGTTAGCTTGTGGTTCGTATGAAACGGAACCCATAGTGAAACCCATTTTTTTCCAATACTTTAAACCATCGTATTGACTTAACGTATTAGTTTTTGATTTACCATATAAAGATGTAGTTGTGACACCAACCAAGTGATCTCCATACTTCTCTTTCCATAAATTCTGTACAACATCTGATAAACATAGATACGCTAATAATTTACCACCAGTATAACTATAACCTAAAGGTTGTGTAGGTACTATAGAAGAACCAATTGCTGTGTGATTAATCATACCACCAAAAGTTTTACTTTGTCTATCCCAACCAATAGCACTATCTCTTGGTGTTAAATCCATAAAGTCACCAGATATACAAATTACACCTAAATGGCCACCTGAATTGTTATCATTTACATTAAAGAATAATTGTCTACCAATATTACTATTGTTTTTCATAGTAGACAAAAAAGTTCTTAACGTATTCCAAGTTTCTGATTTAGTCTTATCTCTTTTAACCTCTGTTTTGCCACCTAGTTGACCACCTTTTTCAATAATTTCGTGGTCATCTGTAAATTCTAATACTGGTTCTAATTTCTCATAATCTTCAGGTGATTCTGGAATCCAGATATTGTTTCTTACTTTATCTATCTTCTTTTTTACTTCTTGATCTAATACTTTTTGAACGCCGAAAACTGTTGATGATTCTGTTGTTGGATATTTTCTTTGTACTTCTTGCCACTTTTGAAATAATGTATACTCTTGTACGGTCATTTGAGACACGAAACCAAGGTCTTTTTCTATTTCTTCTTTAAGTATTTTTTCGTCTATATCTTCTATTTTAGATATATCGTTTTCGTCTTGAAATTGTTCCCATTTCTTCTCAACGCCGGCCAAGTCTTGCTTAGCGTGTATATCAAAGTCAGTAGTTGCAGTCATAATATAATAATATCAGAAATCGTTCCGATTGTCAAGCTTACAGGTTTTCCATTGCCTCCTTGTGCTTTTGGTAGGCTTTCATCTGTTTTTCTGCTTTCTTGTAGGCCATGTCTAATTTCATTTTAGACACCTTATCGGTCATATTCTTACCCATTACATGGTCATATTCATGTTGGAATACTCTACTTACTACACCATCTAAATGGCCTTCTTGTAGATCGCCATTTTCATCTGTATATTTTACAATAACTTTTCTAGGTCTAGTTATTCCTAGGAATACGAAAGGAAAGGTTAAACAACCCTCTTTCATCATAACTTCTTCCTCGCCTTTTGATATTATCATAGGATTAAAACATGCCATTTTTAACCCTTTTTCTATGTGTTCGTGAGCACCTAACACAAACATGTTGAAAGGTAACCCTACCTGATTCGCTGTTAATCCTATACCACCATATTTTAGCATAGTCTTGAACATTCTATCTGCAAGTTCTTTTCTATCTTTGATATCATGTTCTTTTAACATGTCATCTGTAAATGGTGCTATTGCTGAATTTACTCTAGGGTCTCTAGGTGGTACTAGTTTAAATGTACCATCGTCTTTATCTTCCACTGGTTTTCCTATAGTTTGTTCTACAGGTTTTTTCTTCATCATCTTTTCTGCTTTTTGTGTGTATGACGTAGGACCAGATTTGTTTACGTTATGAGCCAACTTATTCATAGTCTGCTTTGGCTTTTTCATTACATTTTTTTGTGTGCTTCCCATAATACTCCTATTTATGTTGCTTGTAATCTAGTGAAATTTTTGTACTTTTCATACTTGATTATATTAGTAAATTTATCAAACATTATATCGCCTTTATGTGATATGATAAAGATATTTTCTTTTGTTAGTTGTGTTATGATTTTAAAGAAATCATCTGTACCTTGGCCATCTAAACTACCATCAAATATTTCATCTAGTATTAATAGATTGGTGTTTGTACTATTTTTCATTTTTGCGATATGTCGCCATGTAAATAACAATGCAAGGTCTATTCTCATCTTTTCACCCTCGCTAAAGTTATTATAATTAAAAGTATCTCTAAATCTACTTTTTACTGTCTCATTAAACTCCTCATCTAGATGAAACGATACAAAGAAATCCATGGCTTGTAAATGTTGATTAATTAAATTATTCATTATTGGTACATACTTACGTATAATCTGTGCCTTGGCGCCTTTGTCATTTAATATCTCTCTTAATATATCCACGTAATCTTTTTGTTCTACTATTCTGTCTCTTTCAACTTTTGTTTCTTCTAATTTGTTATTCAGTTCATCTAATTGTATTTGTATTTCTTTACCATCTACTTGTTTGTTTTCTAGTAATCTTATTTCTTCGTGTATTCTATTGCTGAATTTGTTTATTTCATCTAAAGAAGTTTCAAATTTAGATATGTCTATATTCAGTTCATGTATCTTTTGAGATACTTTATCCATTTCTGTTAGTCTAGTTTCTGTATTGGCTATCTCACTTAACAATTCTTTCATTCCATCTGATAAAGTTTTTACTTTTTGTTTGGTTGCCTCTATCTTTTGTGTTTTAAAATCTTGATCTATAGGTTGAGTACAAGTAGGGCAGTTATCATTATTTTCAAAAAACTCTAATGTTTTCTGGTGAGTATTTAAATTAGTTTCTATCTTAGCTTCTATTTTAGTTAATTGAGATACTTTCTTTTGTGTCTTATCTTTGTTTTCTATATTTTGTTTATATACACCTATTTGTTGATTAAGTTCTTCTATCCTATTACCATACACTTTACTATCTTCTTGATTTTTCTTAACTAGTTGTTTTTTACCATCTAGGTCGTTCATATTAAGGTCGGAGATTGCGTTGAAGTGGTTTAACTCTGTCTCGTACTTGGTTTGTATAAGATCAGCACGGTGTTTCATTTCTATTACTTTTTTTGCTAAATCTGATTGTTGACTTCTTAATATCAAATCCATAAGACCAAATACCCTTATGTCTAGGATTTCTTCTACCACTTCTCGTCTGTATCGTGGCTTCATTTTCATAAAAGGTTCATATGAGGAAGAACCAAGTAATACTACTTGTAAAAAAGACCTATAGTTAAGTCTCATTATATTTTGTTCTAGATATTTTTGATAGTCTATACTATTAGCGTCTTGATTCATAAGAACACCATCACAATAGATTTCAAATATGTTTGGTTTTATGCCTCTTATAATTTTATATTCTTTTGTACCTACAGTAAATTCTATTTCTACAACACAATCAGCATTGTTTATTGAGTTTACTATTTGATCTTTTTTAATTATTCTAAATGGTTTGTTAAATAAAACAAAACATAATGCGTCTAATAAAGTTGATTTACCAGAACCATTTGATCCTACAATAAGTGTAGTGTGTGACTTATTAAGTTCAACTTCTATAGGTACATTGCCTGTAGATAAAAAATTCTTATATGATATTTTTTTAAATACTATCACTCACTGGCCTCCGTATATAGTTCTTTTGCAAATTCTTTTAGTTTATGTTTATCTAATTCTGTATCTACTTGATCAATATAGTTACCTAAAAATGTTAGTGTATCTTCTCCTTGATCTATAGTATCTACTCTAACTGTTTGTGTTATATCTTGTGTATCTTCGTTTATTATTAGTTCATGTATATTTGTATTGTTATAAAATCTTTCTACTAGATTGCCATACATTTCAGAGTTTGTTTTTTTATTTACAAATAATTTAACAAAACAATTTTCGTAAGATGATAAATCTAAATTATTATAATTTTCTTTCGTATCATCATATACAAGTTTTTTAAATATAGGCATAGGGTTCTCTATTCGTTCTAGTTCTCTTGTATCTGTATCAAATATATGAAACCCTTTAGGACAATTGTAATCTGACCACATAATTTGATATTGTGTACCTAGATAATAGATAAGTCCGTCATCTGATTTTTTATGAAAATGACCAGACATTACTTTTTCAAATCTTTTAAATTGTTCTCTATCTAAACCGTGTTCGTTTATAACTCCTCTATGCATTTCAAAACCTTTTATTTCTAAATGTCCCATTGCAATTTGTGATGTAGAATTATCTATTTGATATAGAGTATCTTCCATATTGTCTTCACATATCCAAGGTATTAATAGTATATCTAAACCACCAATATTTACTTCGGTAGCTTTTGTATATACTTTAACATCATCACCTATATTAAGGTTTTGTAAAGCGTTAACTTCGTTTGTGTTTTTATAATATGTATCGTGGTTACCTAGTATAACATGTGTATCTATACCTAGTTCTTTTAGTCTATCCCAAAACTTTATTTTAAAGTTGTGTGCTGTGTTATGGTTAATAAACTTACGTCTATCAACTACATCGCCTAAATGTACTAAACATTTTATATCGTTTTGAATAAGGTAAGGAAAGAATAACTCCTCGTAAAACTTATTCTGATAGTTTATAAAATGTGGAGAATCATTACGGCAACCAAAGTGTGTATCATTTAGTAGCGCTATCTTCATAATCTTCAAAAAAATAATCTAAACTATTCTTACTTCTTCTTTTCTTCCTTTTCTTTTTACTTTGTTTTATTTCTTCAGCAATTTTTTCTTGTGCTTCCAAAGGTAAGTTTTTTTGTAAATACTCTGTCATTTGATTTTTAAACTCTCTGTCTTCTCCAGGTTGTAGAGCAAAATCATCTAAATTTGATTTACTAATAAGTTTGTGTTTAATTGTCACTTGCTTTTTCTCTTTTTGTATTCTACGTATAAATGCATAGTAGATTATTTGAGTAAAGTAAGCAAACGGATTATTTGATTTTTTACCATCAAAGTTGTCAAGGTATTGTAGACAGTTTTCTATACCATCTGAAATCATGTCATCTTTAAAGGTGTAATTAATAAAATTAGGTCTATATGAAAGGTGATTGGCAATCTTTAAAAAACAAGAACCAAGATAGTTTCCTACTGGTGGTTTAGGTCGTTTTTCTCTCTTTGCTTTACGTACAGACTTTCTATACTGTATCATCGCCTCCAAAAACTCTTTGTTATTTACATAATGTTCTTTTTTTGTTTTTGTTGTCATAATTTAAATATACTACATTTTGTTATTTTTGTCAATGTTTTCCCTAGATGGAGCGGGCTATGAGATTCGAACCCACGACCTACTCGTTGGCAACGAGTCGCTCTACCACTGAGCTAAGCCCGCCTAAAAAAAATTTCGGTTTTTGCCGAAATCAGCATTGACATTTTGGTGATTTTATGTATAATGAACGGTGTAGCCGGTTGATTGAGGATACTCCAGCCTAGTATATTCCTAATGTAAAGTTCCTTCATCATCGTCATCGTAAAAATTCATATTATCATCAAAAATCTCGTTAATCTTTTTATTCGCATTTGTTGACAGTTGTACTTTGGCATGTTTTACCTTGTCTTTTGCCAAAGGTATATCTTCATATGTGTCAACCACACCTTGATAACTTTTACTCATGGCGTCATTGGCCGTTGTAATAGTCATTATCTTATCTTTCGGGATAGTTATTTGTTCATCGTCTGTATAGGCAGTCCAACGAATCAAAGCAATATAGTCTTTAAATCCAGCCGCCGTAATTTGTGGTACGTATTTAATTTGTAAAGGCCGTTCTATATTGATTGTTTTATTTTTTGGATCTAATTGTCTTTTAGTAAATTCAACAACAGCGACAATATCATCTCCGTTTACCAACTTAATAATCTTAATATTATTATCTTGTTTCTGGTGCATATTATTATTTATCCTTATTTAACTCTGCCAAGACACAATGAGTGCCTCCTGTTCTTGTTGATATGTCGTAGTTTTCTATTGCTACTTTTTTTAAATAATTTAAATTGTAACCACCCTTGTTAGTATTTCTATGTTTCTCTCCTGGTATATAATCATGGAAAATAATTTTAAAAGTATCAGTAGTTCTTTTTAATATTTCTTCACAATCATAAGTGCCAAGTGAACCATCAACGAATACAAAATCAAAATCATAATGACCATACTCTTTCCAATAATCAGAGCTTTCACAAAAAAATCTGTTTATGTTATCTTCAATGCCAACATATTCAAAAATATTATTTCTGTCAATAGTATATACCTCTGCTCTGTTTGCCACTAAAGCAGTTGTACTTTTACCTGTGCCAGTACCTATCTCTAATATCTTTTTGGCGTACCGACTTTCTTCTAACAAAAATCTAAAATCTTGATCTGAAATCATTTTAGTTCTATGTTGTGTATTTCATAATTAAAATCTTCACTGTTGTAAATATTTATTCTTTCACGAAAGTGTGCAAGTGTATAATTTTCTTTGTCTTTATAACTCATATCGTCTGCTATGTCGTACAAAGTCGCAGCCGATTTATTATCTTTTAATCTTAAACCTCGGCCAATACTTTGTAAATTTCTTATGCGAGATTTAGAAGGACTAGCAAAAATAATGTTATGCAAATTCCGTATATTAATTCCGGTTGAAAAAGTGCCGTAAGAAGCAACAATAATGGCGTTGTCACTTTTCTCCGTAATTTCTCTAATATTTTCTCTATCATCTGTTTCAACTCCTCCATGTACATAAAAAACATTTTTATCTTCAGCCTTTTCTTTTATCATTTCGTATAACTCATTACCATGTTTCTCTACGTATTGAAATAAACATAGAGTATTACCTTGTAAGCTAGAGGCCAAGTTTCTTATGTATTTGTTTCGTTTTTCACTTCTTACTAGGTAATCCATTTCTTCTTGATAATTCTTATCTTTTATCATGTGTCTAATATCTTTGTCATATTGTAATACTAAACATATAATTTTTAATTCTGCTAATTGTTTTTTCTCTTGCAATTCACTTGTAGATACAACTTTATTTACTACGCCAAACAATCCTTCTAACACTAGTTTGTGTGTTTTTGTACCATCTAAAGTACCTGTAAGGCCTACTCTATATTTACATTGTTCTAGTTTAGTCATTATTTTTGTCAATGAAACTGCTTTAAATAAGTGTGCCTCGTCACCTATAACCATACCAAACTGTTTAAACCATTTTTTTGGTTGATTGTATATAGATTGCCATGTAGATATAATAACGGCTTTATTTGTTTCTTTTTCGTGACCTTGATATATCTTATGTACATTATTCATATTCCAACCATAGTCGCCAAAGTCTTTTGTTAATTGTTCTACTAATGATGTGGTCGGTACTATAATTAAGATTTTCTTGTTTTGTTCTTTTAATCTTAATATATTAAAACGTACTAGTAAATATACTATTAATGATTTACCAGAGGCCGTTGGAGACAACAACATACATCTATTTTTTGTTGTTGCATATATAAATGCCTCTCTTTGATAGTCTCTTATTTCCATAGGTATTTTAAGAGCCTTTGTAAATGCGTCTACTTTTTTTACATCAACCTTTGTATCTGTAATTTTAGTGCCGTCTACTACTTGTATTTTATTATCTTCACACCATTTAAGTATATAAGGATATAAACCGGCATAAATTTCACCAGTTGCATAAGAGAATAATCTTATTTTTCCATCCCACACTCTGTTTCTATAAGCAGGAACAAACTTATAACCAGGTACCTCAAAACAAAAATACTCTGATAGCTCTCTACGTATAGAGGCGTCTGCCTCCACCTTGAGGTAAACATCGTTTTTTCTATCTACTATAATGTATCTGATATCTGGCATTACACAAACGAAGGACCGACAATCCAACCTACTAATACTTTTCTGGTACCTTTTGTTATAGGGTGTACTTTATGCCACATAAATGACGGAAAAGTTATAATTGTACCTGCTGTAAATTTATCTGTAAACTTTACGTTTTGATTAATACCTTTAGGATTTGGATTTGCAATTTCAAATTCGCCTCCTTCATAATCTTCGTTTAAACATAAAGTAAAACTTAACTTTCTGATAAAACCATTAGGATATGGATCAGTATGTGAATCTATGTGCCAATCATAGTGGTCATTTTCATTGTATATTGTATATTGAAAAGGCTCAAATTCTTTTAAATCATAATTCCAACCGGCAGATTTATTATGTTCTAATACTATCTTTTCTAAATCTTTGTATAACTGTTGATTTTCTTTTACCCATGCCACGTTAGAGCTTCTATTATCTTGGTTACCATCTTGAATGTTGGCCTCTTGTATAGGTAAACTATCTGACTTTTGTATTATCTCATTGCAATATTGTGGAGAAAATTTAGCAATAGATACACAATTGTTATTTTTTAAAAACATTATACAGCACCACTAGTAAATCTCTTCCAGTCTATTGCGTTTTTAATCGTAAATGTTCTATTAGAAATTTGTCTTATTGTTCTATCTAAAAAGTCAACAACTGTTTCTAGATATTTAACTTTTTGATTTAATTTTTGTACGTCTGGATCAGCTTCAATATATTGTGGTACATCAGCCTTTAGTATTTTTAAGTTAAATGGTTTTAATGTATACACAGCTGGATCAGATTTGCCTGTATAATATTCCCACTTTTCTCTTTTGATTGTTCTATATTCATCTTCAGCACGTGTTAATAACAATTTAAATTTTGTTAAAAATTTTACGTACTTGTTATGTAATTGAGGTGTTTTTAAAGATTCTAAATCTAATTCAATATCGTTAATTTTTAAATCTTTATCTGCTAGTTCTTGTAATTGTTCTAAATCCATTATATCTCCACTTGTTCATAATATTACTCAACCTTATTTATTAAGATGTTGTAACCGTTTTTTGTTTGCCTGTTAAAGCAAAATCATATATTTTATATTCAAAAGAAACCGACGCTGTTAAATAGTCAACGTCTGTCGCTTGTTGATTGTATAATAATCCTGATAATGATGTAGGATATACATCACTAAATCTAACTTCTACAACCGAATTATTTTTATTTGATAACACTGATAGCGTAGCGTCTGAATATAAACCACCTGTTTTTGGTGGTGCGTATTTAGTTCTACCTGCGTCACCTAATACATTGCTTGTACTACCTGGAAATCTATCATTACCACTAGTTAATGTATTTTGAAATTCTTTATGATCTTCAGGAAAGCCTATACCTCTTAACCAACCATGTATTTCTTGATAGTTTTCTAAATTTTCATCTACTAAAAAGGTCATAGTTAAACTTTCATAATTTAATTTATCTCCTGGCAAAGGTATATCTTTCAACATTGTTTGTTGTACAGGTGTTCCTGCTAATGATATTCCTGGTATATTAACTGCCGTACAAAAGTATTCTGTTTTTGGTAGTTTTAATATGTTAAATTTAAACTGCGTTGGACTTGCATAGTCTAACTTTGTTGGTTGTCTAGATTTTAAAGTTGTCATATTACTATTTATTAGCGTCCTTATCTACTTCTTCCCACTCTTTTTCAGTAGCCACTTTCTCTAATTCTTTTTCATTTTCTGTCAAAACCATTGATTTAGTTTCTGCCTCATTTAATTTTTGTTCAATGTTTTCAAGAGGATTAGGCTCTTGTGGATCAAATATACCAATATAACATATAAACAAAAATAAAGCAACAACCTTAATACAGATTATTACTACTAACATGGCTAATATTGTTCTTAATAAGTTCTTCATTGATACATCTATTTAGGTTATTTTCTTTCCCATATCTTTAATTTACCGCCTTCGGCCACTGTCATTTCTTGTTTACCTTGTTTCTTATTACTTCTACAAGTATCCCAACAAGCAAAAGGACCTCTGTTATTTTCTAAAGACTCATAAAAGGCTTCCCAATAATCATTACTTAATATGTCATTTACGTGATCATTATCTTTTAAATGACTATTCTCTGCCAATCTTTTAAACTCTGGATCTGTCATCATTCTTTCAGTATCACAATGACAACAAGGCAATACCTGGCCTCTGTTAGTGACAGCCAAGTTCATATCTCCTTCAAAACACATAGCTTCTATCTTAACATCGGATTTGATATTCTTTCTTTCTTCGTCTGTTAAGTTTTTTTCTATGTCTCCTCTTTCCGTATATTCACTTACATGTGGAAAATTAAATTTAATTTTGTTCTTCAAACTCATTTACTTCAATTCCTTTTTTCTTTTTAGGAGCCAATTTATCAGGCTTTTTATTTTCCCACCTACCACTATTTATCACGTTAAATATAACGTCTATTTCTTCAGCCATTTTCATGGCTGTTTCTAGGTCTTGTTCATTATAATTAAACACAATATACTGCCATATGGGTTTTTTATTTAATATCTGTCTAGCCATTTTTAATCTTTTAAAATGTAGTTCACCGTTTTGATGTACTCTATACTTGTGACTATCTTTAGGTAATCCGTCTATACCAAACCACCATTGTGAATCAGGATTGGCTTCAAATGCTTCTTTAAACCATTTGTCTGATTTAAAACTAGAGGCAGTATGTACTTGACTTATTAAATCTTTTCTTTTTATTATTCTTAAAAAATCTATAAAATGTGGGTGATGTATTGGATCTGAATATTGTCCACAAAATTGTATTCTAGCAAAATAATCTGTAATTTTTTCAAACTCATCTATTGTTATATCTCTACCTGGTATTGGTTTCTTTTTTAGACCACCTTTACCATCACTTTCATATGTTTGTCTAGCACAACGCAAACACTCTAACGGACATCTATGTGATAAATCTAAATTAACTTTGTTTGATATAAACTTTCTATTTCTATTAGGTAAATTATCCCATGTTTCTTGGCCTACTTCCATGCCTTTGATAATTTTATGACCACCTAATATAATCTTCTTTTCCATAACCACTATTTAGTCAACCAAAAAAAAAGGGGACCGAAGCCCCCTTTTTTAAATAAACGTTTAAACAACGTATTACATGATGTTTGATACTTTAACTTTTTGGTAGTATCTGTTTGAATTTGGCGTACCTGAATCAGTCACACCAGAAACAGCACCTGATACAGCACCAGTTTCAGCAAATGGGTTCGCAACTAAACCGTATCTAGTTTTGAAACCAATTTT
>CEOP01248777.1_pt1 | contig 17284 bp, 16 predicted proteins | sample 361301 | NCBI WGS metagenome assembly CEOP01 (sample SAMEA2619548, study PRJEB7988) | marine metagenome | biome: marine biome (ENVO:00000447); feature: deep chlorophyll maximum layer (ENVO:xxxxxxxx); material: "saline water (ENVO:00002010), including plankton (ENVO:xxxxxxxx)" | depth 55 m
GTTAATGGAAAACCATTTATTCATTTTCTAATGGATCAATATATAGCTCAAGGGTTTAAAAGATTCATAGTATCTGTCGGTTATCAAAAAGAAAAGGTCATTAAATCACTCAAATCGAGGAAAGATTGTACAATTGAATTTTGTGAAGAGGATGAACCCCTTGGCACGGGAGGTGCAATCAAAAAATCAGAACAGTATATAACTTCTGATAATGTGATAATTATCAATGGGGATTCTTTAATTAATCTCAATGCTGATCACTTAATCAATTGGCATTATAAAATGGAAAGTAATTGTACAATAGTTGCAACAAAAATTAAAAATAGCAATAGATATGGTACGATTGAAATTGACAATAAAAGTAGATTAGTAGGTTTTAAAGAAAAGGACAATACTTCATTAAAAGGTTTAGTGAATGCAGGAATATATATAATGAATAAATCCGTATTTAATTTGATGCCTGTTGAACAACCTTTTTCAGTTGAATTAGAATTTTTTCCTAAAATATTAAATGAATCAATATATGCATATATTTGTAACGAAGAACTAATCGATATAGGCACACCAGATTCTTATAAAAAATTTATAGAGAATTATCAAAAATATCTTAGATAAAGAACCCCTTAAACGCAAGAAAGATAAACTATTATCCATTGTCCTTATTGGTAGAAATGATAATTATATGGGCAATTTTAAATATAGAATGACTGCCTGTATTAACCTGATTGCTAAAGGATTAGAATCTATTGGATATTTAGATTCAGTTGAGATCCTAGTTACAGACTGGAATAGTAAAATACCCTTACATAAAGCATTGTCTATAGAGTCTAATGCGATTGGAATAACAAAGTTTATAGTTGTACCTCCGGAGGTCGCTTCAGAACAATTGGAAGAAGGTAAAGTTTTTCATAATTCTTATGCTCAAAATGTTGCCATAAGAAGAGCGAATGGGAAATTTATTCTCCATATTCCTGCAGATACTCTTTTAACAAAATTTAGTTTGCTAAATATTTTACAATTATTAGATGGATCTTTATCTATACCTCTTAAAATTAACTCATGTCTTTTTTTCATCGATTTAATTAAAGCTCCTCATTATTTAGTCAAAAGTGAATTAACTATTGATGATTGGGAGAAATATTTATTAACAAAAAGTTCAGAGTATACTTCAACAAAGGTTAATTCTCCAGGTTTAGGTTTAGGTCAATTAAATATGATGCATTCACGATTATGGAACGAATGTAGAGGATTTGATGAAAAACTTTCAGATATTGGTTGGCATGAGGCTGATTTAGCGTTGAGAGTATGTCAAAAATATCCTTGGATGAGTTTATCGAACTTAGGTGTCATTGCTTTTGATATGGGGCATGAAGATAATAGCGATGAAGGCCATATATATAAAAATCCACAGACAGTCTGTTCTTCTTTTGTTGCTAATGATGAGGACTGGGGGTTAGGAGATTATGTTTTTCAATTCGAGTCAGTTGAAAAGGAACCATTAAGAAAAAATCTTATAGAACAAAACAATATAAAACCATTGAATGAAGTTTCTGAAGACATATTTAAAAAGATTAATGATATTAGAATAAAAAAATTAATTATTTCTCAAAAAAAAACTCCATGGAAATATCAAATATCTGAATGGGAAAAACTTTATTTAACTACATGGTATAGTATGTTTTATAAACCGAAAAGTTATTTAGAATTTGGAATTAAAAATTCCAAATATGCTTCACTAACTGCAGACTTATGCCCAAGCATTGATATATATGCAATTCATTCATTTCAGTTTAATAGGGGAGAAGGAAAAATAAAGCCAGATATTCTTGGAAATGAAATTAAAGAAATGGGATTTTGTGGTTATTTGAGATTTTTAACAGGTAATTATGGAACAACAATAAAAAGATTAATCAACTCACCAATTGGGGAATTATCAATAGATATTGCAGTACTGAATAATGTTGGAGATAATGTTGATTATGATAAGATATTAAATGATATTTTTTCAATTTTATCAAATGGTGGTGTAATAATTTGTTCTAAGTCAATAACAGATAAAATCTCATTAGAAAGAATAAATAAAATTAATTCTAATATGAATTATTTTATTAGTGAATCAGAAAAAACCACCCTAATAATTAAGTCTAAAAATAAAATTGAAAATGATTGGAAATTGAATTTAAATGTTAATAAAGAATCGAGTTTTAATAATATGCTTCCTAAAGTGAAATATATAATAACAAATCCAAAGGTCCTTTTTAGATATTTGAAATGATTATAAGAATATTGACATTAGAAAAATTTATTAAAAAAGGAAACTTAATCTATTAATACACCTATTCTATTTTTGATTTATAACCGTCCTGATTTAACAAGACTTGTTTTTGAAAAAATTAAATTAATTAAGCCTAGTAATTTATATATTGCTGCGGATGGACCAAAGATTCATGATCCGATTGATAAAGACCTATGTGATAAAAGTAGAAAAATAGTAAATAATATTAATTGGGATTGTGATGTAGAAACGTTGTTCAGGAGCACTAATTTGGGTTGTAAAAAAGGTGTAAGCGATGCTATTACTTGGTTTTTTGAAAATGTAGAAGAAGGAATTATTCTAGAAGATGATTGTATGCCAGACATATCTTTTTTCCATTATTGTGAAGAATTATTACAAAAGTATAAAAATGAAAACAGAATAATGACCATTAGTGGTAATAACTTTTTAAGTAAAAATATAAACATCCAATATAGTTATTTATTTTCTCGTTACAATCTCACATGGGGTTGGGCAACATGGAGACGTGCATGGAATTTATATGATATAGATATGGTGAAATGGAAAGATCTAAGAGATACTAATTGGTTATATGAATTATTAGAGGATGAAACTGCAGCAAATAATAGGAAAAAGATATTTGATAGGATGGCCTCAGGGCAAGTTGATACATGGGACTATGCATGGACATATACTACATGGTTATATAATGGTTTATGTATTTTACCAAAAACAAATCTAGTGTCTAATATAGGATTTAGGCCAGACGCTACTCATACAAAAAATGAGAAGAACATCTTTGCAAACTTTCCCGTCAACAATATGGATTTCCCTCTAAATCATAGTCCAAATATCTTAAATGATAATGAAATTGATAAAACTATATTTTCTAGTTTTTTTCAATCCAGGACAAACAGTTCAAATTTTGATGGATTTAAAAGTAGACTGAATAAAAAAATAAAAGATTTATTCAATACTACTTTATAGATGAATGAAAAAATTTATTAAAAAATTATTTTTGGATAAAAGTAATCAAATAAAACCAGTTCGATGGGGTGGATTGCGTAAGGTGAAGCCTGTTAGCAATACTTTTGGATATGATAGAGGCCAATCTATTAATCGTTATTACATTGAAAAATTTATAAATAACCATAAAAATTCAATAACTGGAAATGTATTAGAATTTGGTGATAATAGATATACTACTAAATATGGTTCATGCAATATCATTAAAAGTGATGTTATTCACCCCATTAATGGAGAAAAGGGAGTAACTATTATTTCAGATATAGTTCAATCTGATAATATTCCAGATAATAGTTTTGATTGCATCATTTGTATCCAAACTCTCCAATTTATTTTTGATTTTGATAAAGCTATTGAAAATCTATATCGGATTCTTAAACCTAGTGGAGTTCTTCTTTGCAGTATGAGTGGCATATCTCAAATCAGTAGATATGACATGGAAAGATGGGGCGAGTATTGGAGATTCACTGATGCATCTACTAAAAGAATTTTTGAGAAATACTTTAAAAATAATGAATGTATTATTAATACATATGGAAACGTTTTAGTTGCTACAGCATATCTTCAAGGTCTTTCATCTAGTGAATTGACAATAGATGAGCTCAATTACATTGACCCAGACTATCAAGTATTTATAACAGTAAAGGCTGAAAAGTAAAAAAATATAACTTTTGATTGATGTTTAGATTGTTAAAAAAATTTCGTAATCGTATACAAATACTATTATATCATAGAGTTGCAAATGTCACATCTGATCCACAGATGTTATGTGTAACACCTGACAAATTTTATGACCAGATGAAATTTTTAAAAAAGAATTATAATATTATTTCATTGTCTTCAATTAATCAATTATTAAAGAATCATACAATTCCAAGGAATAGCGTAGTTATTACATTTGATGATGGTTATCAAGATAATCTAATAAATGCTATACCCATTTTAGAGGAACATAATCTCCCAGCTACATTTTTTATCACAAGTGGATATATTGGTGAGAATAAAGAGTTTTATCAAGAGGCACTAAATAGAATTTTTTTTTTAGAAAAACAAATTCCAAAGACCTTAAATATAAAGGTCAACCAAATTGAACATCAATATTTGGAATTAGATCAAGAGAACCAAAAAAAAGCAGCGTATACAGCTTTGCATAAAGCCTTACGTTCAGAGAAAAATGACACTAGAAAAAGTGTAATTAAAGAATTGATTGATTGGTCAGGGGTATGCCAAAAGCCGCTTATCGATTATAAAAATTTAACTTTTTCTGAAATAAAACAAATATCACAAAAAAGTCTTTTTGAAATTGGTGCACATTCTGTAAATCATCCTGTTTTATCAGGTTTAAATGAAAACAAACAAAGAGTTGAAATCGTAAATAGTAAAATACACCTTGAAAAAATAATTGAAAAAGACGTTACAAGTTTTGCTTATCCATATGGAACAATAGATTCATATAATTTGGATTCTATAAATATCTTAAGAGAAAATAATTTTTTATTATGCTGTTCAAATTATTCGGGCTTAATTGATAAGAATACATCTAGATATGAATTACCCAGATTTTTAGTTAGAGATCTAACCATTGAGAAGTTTAAACCATTTCTAAAAAATAACTTTCTTAACTACTAACATAGTCTAATATTTTTGAATATATCTATTATTAATTCTTTAGATATCGGTGGCGGAGCAGAAAAGGTTAATTTCCAATTAAATGAGTACTATAATAGAAAGGGTCATAATTCTACAATGTATGTCGGCAGGAGACTGTCTAATTCTAAGGATGTTATTGAAATAGAAAATGAGAAATATGAAAATAGTTGGGTAAAAGTAAATAAGACATTATCCAGAAAGACAAAATACCCATTTAATAATCTTTTCAAAATTATTGGTATTCCAAATTGGCGTTCGGCAATAATGGGTAGAGAACCAATGTATTATCCTGCAACTAAAAATTTAATTTTTTCTAAGGATATTCTCCCTGATATAATACATCTATCCAATCTGCATGGAAAATATTTTGATCTTAGACAGATTCCAATAATTTCAAGTGAAATTCCAACGGTATTAAGATTGTCAGATATGTGGATGTTTACGGGGCACTGCGCTCATTCTATGGGATGCGAGCTTTGGAAGAATGGTTGTGGTAATTGTCCTGATTTGACACTTTATCCTTCTCTATTAAGAGATGGGACAAAGAGTAATCATTCATTAAAAAAAAGAATATATAAAAAGTCGAAGTTATTTATTTCTACACCTTCAAAATGGCTTATGGAAAAAGTTAAGCAATCTATACTCCAATATAATTTAGCTGAGTCTCGTATAATCCCTACTGGTGTTGACCAAACTTTTTTTAAACCAAGTAATAAAAACCTGCTAAGAAGAAATAAAGGAATTGATTTAAATAAAATGGTTATAATTGTTTACGCAAGTGGGCATAAGGCCTATAAGTGGGGAGGTATATCTAACTTTTTAAATATTATTGAAGACATCTTTGAGGATAAATATGAAACAATTATTTATGTTATTGGTCACAAAGATTGCATTAAAAAATCAAATAAAATAGAAATTAGATATATGTCTCATATTGATGATTCCAATGAGTATTTAAAGTATATTCAATTATCTGATGTCTACGTTCATTTGAGTAGAGCTGATACTTATCCAAATGCTATATTGGAAGCTTTATCTTGTGGTATCCCTGCGGTAGCATATGAAGTAGGGGGGATTCCAGAACAAATAATCCCTTTCAATCATTCTTCAAATTATTTTGTTTCGGATAAAAAACCAACTGGTGCTCTTGTTCCAAATTTTGATTCTAAACAAATGGCAATTATAATTGAAAAATTAGTTACAAATAATAAATTGAGATTACAAATTTCTAAAAATGCAATATTATATTCGAAACAAAACTTCAATTTTGAAATATTTGCAAAAAGTTATTTAAGTTGGTACTCTGAAATAATCGACTCAACTCAAGTATGAAATTAACCAAATATGCTGCCTAAGATTAGTATTGTAACCCCTTCATATAATCAAGGGAAATTTATTAGAGAGACTATATTATCAGTATTAGAACAAGATTATCCAAATTTAGAATACATTATCATTGATGGTGGTAGTAGTGATAAATCATTGAACATTATAAAGCAATATGAAGAAAAATTATTTTATTGGGTTAGTGAACCTGATAGTGGTCAGACTCATGCAATCAACAAAGGTTTTTCACATGCAACTGGTGAAATATTTATGTGGTTAAATAGTGATGATATTCTGTTAAATGGATCTTTAAATGCAATTGGAAAAGCATACAATCGTACAATTGATAAAACTAGATTTATTGGTCTTGGGAGAAGAGTCTACATTGATAATGAATCACTAGTCTTAAATCATCTCTCTTATTCTTTTTGGATGAGTGATAGTCAAGCTATAGCTTGGGGTGTTTCAAGAGGGCCACATCAAGAAGCAACTTGTTGGGCGAAAGAGATATGGGAAAGATTTGGCCCATTAAATCAAGAGCTTGATTATGCATTTGATCTTGAATTTTTTATAAAAATATTTTCAACAAGAAATAATTCAATTATTATCCCTCAATTAATAGGTGCATGGAGACAATGGGAATCAAATAAATGTACTAAAGGAAATGCTGAGATGATAAAGGAAGTAATAAAAGTTAAAAAAGAAGGTAAAAACCATGCATCGATATTTAGTATTAAATATTTTAAAAAAGTTACTAGAAAATTGACAAAGATCAGCCAGACAAGATGGAGCTATGTTTCAGGGTTGCCTAAGCATGGGAGCCATTTATCCCAGAACATTAAGAGTAAACAGTTTATTCTCCCAATTATATGGACAAGATTATTTTCAAAATTAATAGATTGAGTTATTTAATCAATGGTAAGATGAGTAGCAATAATCTAAAAATTATCAAGTTTTCTTCACCACCATGGATTATATGGACCATTTCCTTGTTCATATTTTGGCCTGGTATGATGTCCCATGATTCAATCATTCAATGGCGTCAAATTATAAATAACAATATAGTTGATTATCAGCCAGCGTTGCATACGATATTAATGTGGATTATTACTCGAATTCATACTTCACCTGCAGTTGTTGCATTAGCACAAATATTTATTCTAGGATTATCATCAGGTTGGGTTTTGAAGAATATTTATGATTGGGGAGTTGATATAAAGCTTATTTGGATTGCATCATGCATTATTGCATTATCTCCAATCAACATAGTAATGTCAATTACAATCTGGAAAGATATACCCTACACTGCAATCATTGTTTTTATTACAGGATCATTATTTTTGGTAGTACCTGAAGGTATTAAAAAAACTCTTCACAATAGTAAATTTTTAATTTTACTGGGTATATTATTCTCAATCGCAGCATTATTAAGATGGAATGGAGCGGTAGTTGCATTCTTTTGTATTATAGCAATAGTATTTATTACGAGAAGGTTGAAGAGTGCGATATATGTTACTTCGATCTTCCTTTTTATAATTATCATTTTTAGAGGTCCTGTTTTTTCATTGTTTAACATTAGTACAAGTAAATATATCTTTTACACTTTACCTTTGCATCATATGGGAGCATTTATATCAAGTAATGTGCCTTTTACAGAGGATGAAAAATCTTTTTTAAATAATATTTCTCCAATCAAAGATAATTGGCAATATGATTGTCATGCAATAAGGAAAGCTTTTGGCGTAAAACCTGGAATTGATCTTATATATGATAAACAATATCTAATAGACAATGGACAAAGATTTCTTAAACTTTATTTAAAAACTTTATTTAACAATCCTTTGGTTTATCTAAAGCATTTAAAGTGTTCTGCTAAATTTATATGGTATCCTTGGTCATCAATGGAGAGGATGCAGTTAAAAACTGTAGGTGGCATAAGGTGGATTCCATACGAAAATGAATTTGGTATAATATCAGATTCAAAACTGCCTTCTTTTGTTGTTCCCGCTACAATGTTTATTAAATCTACAATGTTTATTTGGCAGCCATCTATATTTCTATTATTTTGTATTATTATCTATTTAGTTTCCTATAATTATCAAAGAAATCTTCTATTATTATTATCGTTAATACCATTATTATCGCAAACAATAGGTATAGCTATATTAACAAATTCACAGGAGTTTAGATACCAGTACCCAGTTGTCTTTATTGCGCACTTCATATGGTTATTAATATTTAAAAAAAATGATAAAAAGTTATTAGATGGATGAAAAAGTAAAAATTATTGAGATACCAAAAATAAGTGATCAAAGAGGAAATCTTTCATTTATCAGTTATGGTAATCCTATTCCATTTGATATAAAAAATGTTTTTTATATATACGATATCCCTGGTGGAACTAAAAGAGGTGGACATGCGCATAAAAAATTAGAGCAAATATTGATACCTCTTTCAGGTAGTTTTGATGTAGTTGTGAAAGACACTAAAAATGAAAGTGTTATACACCTTAATCGCCCAAACCGGGGACTTTATATAGGTCCATTGATTTGGAGAGAAATGAAAAATTTTTCTTCAGGTAGTGTTTGTCTGGTTGTGGCCTCCTTAAAATATGATGAAAAAGATTATCTTAGAGATTTTGCTGAATTTATACGATATATAAGGAAATAATGTTAATTCCATTAAACGATAGTAAAATGTTTTACAAATTCAATAAATCTGAGATTGATATTTCTGTAAGAGATTTACTGGATAATGGAAACTTTATTTTAGGAGAAAATGTAGAAAAATTTGAAGAAGAGTTTAGTAAATACTGTGGTTCGACTAATTGTATAGGTGTAGGAAATGGAACTGATGCTTTAGAGATATCTTTACTTGCTCTAGGCGTAGGTAAAGGAGACTATGTTGCATGTACTGCAAATGCAGGATTTTATAGTTCAAGTGCAATTATTTCTGTGGGTGCTATACCCTATTATATTGATGTTACTTTAGATAGAATGACTATGGATTGTGAGTCATTAAAAAGTGCTATTTCAAAAAAAACAAAAGCAGTTATTGTAACTCATTTATATGGCCAAATGGCTCAAATAAAAGAGATCGTTGAAATTGCGAAAAAAAATGAAATCCCGGTCATAGAAGATTGTGCTCAGGCGCACGGAGCAAGCATTGAGGGTAAAAAAGCTGGTACATGGGGCGACATAGGATGTTTTAGTTTTTACCCTACAAAAAATCTTGGGGCTCTTGGAGATGCTGGTGCAATTCTATCATCTGATGAAATCTTGATAGGAAAAATTAGAAGGTTAAGACAGTATGGATGGGGTAAAAAGTATTTTGTAGATAATCAAGTGGGTAAAAATAGTAGAATGGATGAAATACAAGCGGCCGTACTACGAATTAAATTAAAAAGTTTAGATTTTTTGAATAAAAGAAGATTAAGTATAGCAAAAAATTATTCTAAAGAATTAACCCAATTGAATATTATTGTCCCTAAAAATTTTGGTACTGATTATGTAGCTCATCTATATACAATTAGAGTGGAAAATAGATTAGAGATTAGAGAAAAATTGACTAAAAATGGTATAGAATACGGGATATATTATCCAATATCTGATGACCAACAGTGTTATGTTCAAAAAAGAATAATGAAAACAAAATTAAATAATACGTATAGTTGTTGTAAATCAGTTATTACCATACCATGTTCACCTTTCCTATCTGAAAATCATCAAATGAAAATAATTTCAACCTTAAATTTATAAGCAAATGAATATTTGCGTTGCAGGAAAGTATTCTATTGCAATTAATGCAATCAAATATCTTATTGAGACTATAAAAATTAGTAAAGATAGTTTATTTATTTGTATCAACAGGGATGATAAAGGGGAGGACAAGTGGCAACCATCTTTATTAAAATATGCTAACAATAATGGATTAAATAATATCAATATCAGTTCTTTACAGGATATAGAAAATTTAATATTTATATCTTTAGAGTATGATAGAATAATAAACACAAACCATTTTAGATCGGACCAATTATTCAATATACACTTTTCACTTCTACCTAATTACAAGGGAATGTACACCAGTACACACCCCATCCTTAATGGTGAGAATACTACTGGAGTAACACTACATCTCATAGATAATGGTATTGATACGGGGCCTATAATTAATCAATTAGAATTTGATATAGGTATCAATTATTCAGCTAAAGATTTATATAAGAAATATTTGGAATATGGTTTAAGGTTATTTAAAGAATCTATTTTATCTCTGATTGATAAAAGCTATAAGCATAAAGGACAAACTAATATTGGATCATATTATTATTCCAAGAATAGTATAGATTTTAATAATATAAAGATTGATTATAATAATACTTCATTTAGTATTCATAATCAAATAAGAGCATATATATTTGAAGATTACCAGCTGCCTACAATCAATGGTTCAAAAATAATTAAATCAATCTTAACTGATAGATTAACTAAAAATTGTTCCATCAATGAAGAGAGAGAAAAATTTATCATTTCTGGTATCGATGGATTTATAATAGAAGCTTATAAAAAAAAATAGAATATTTTGTTAAGTCTTATAATATTATCATTTAATAGCAGTAAAACGTTGATTGATGTTTACAAGCATTTTGTAAAACATCTAGAGATTGAGAATATACCATTTGAAATAGTGATTATGGATGATGGATCGGATGATAAATCATTTGAAATAGCTCAGCAACTCACGATTGAAGATTCTAGGGTCTCGGCATATCAGTTGAGTAGAAATTTTTCTACACATTATTCTATTTTTGCAGGTTTGACTAAAGTTTCAGGAAAGTGTGCCGTACCTATACCAGATGATTTTCAAGTTCCAGTAGAAACTATTTTAGAAATGTATCGATTGTGGGAGAATGGAAATAAAATTATAGTTCCATATAGAAAGAATAGAGATGATGGATTTATTGTGGATGCTTTTTCAAATCTTTATTACAAAATAATGAATAATTTCTCTGAAATTAATTTTCCAAAAGGTGGCTCAGATTTATTTTTAATTGACCAAGAGATTATTGACATAATAAATAGAAATATTCATCCAAAAAATACCTCTACAATAGTAGAGGTGTTGAGACTCGGATTTAGCCCAGTTTTTATTCCTATGTCAAGGCATAAGAGTGTAAATGAGAAATCTAGATGGACTTTCAAAAAGAAAATTAAATTAGCGCTTGATACTTTTATTTCAACCTCTTCATTTCCTATAAAACTAATTTCTTTTTTAGGTATTATTTCATCAATAATCTCTTTTACAATGATTTTTTACTATATTTATGCCAAATTAACAGGAATGATTGAAGTACCAGGGTGGACACTTATTGTTATTTATATCTCATTATTTAATGGCCTCATACTTTTCAGCTTAGGAATTATAGCCGAATATATTTGGCGGATTTTTGAGGAGGTCAAAGATCGACCAGGATATATAATAAAAAAAAATAGTAAATGAAAAACCTCATTCAATTCATAAGAAAAAATAAAGCTGAAACAACATATTCATGGTCACCAATAAACAAAGGGCTTTACAATAATAAAATACTCTACCTTCCAGACGAATGGGGTTATAAAGTCATTGCTGAACAGCATGAGTCTGAGATATTTGATATAATTAGATCAACAGTAGGTCCAGATAAGGTTTTCTTTGATATAGGATGTCACTATGCTTGGTTTTCTATTGCATGGTTATCTAGTGGAGGAGAGTTTGTTGAAGCATTTGAACCATCGCAAAAAAATGGAAAGATTATTAATGAGACAATAGAAAAGAATAGATATAGCTCTAATCTCAGATTGCATGATTTTGCCCTTGGAGATAAAGCTATGACTTCCAAATTATATATGTTTCCTGGAGATTCTAGTAGAAATTATGTTCAAGATTCTAATATAAGAACCAATTCTAATAATCTTAGTCGATTAAAAGATATTGAAATAAAATCTATTGATGATTTGTATTACAATGATTTACTAAAAAAACCCGATCTAATGAAAATTGATGTTGAAGGTTTTGAGTATAAAGTCCTAAAAGGAGCAAAACGTTTATTAAATGAAATAAGACCAAAAGTGGTTGTAGAAATCCATGATGTGGAGAATGGATTATTAGTATCTGATTTAATGTCAAAAATTGGTTATTCTATGAAAATATTAGGGCATAAGGGGAGGAATAAAAACCTTCCATTGGTTCTATGGATTTGAGTATTAATAAGATTTATATAAAAATTCTTTTAATAAAATTTGAATAATATTAAGAAAAAAGTCTATCTATATACTGAAGTAGTACCAAAAAATACAGGAAGTGGATCTCAGGTTAGAGTATTCACAAATATATGTGCTTATCTTGATTTAGGATATGAGGTCGAAGTAATATTATTTAAAAAAAGCCCTGATTTACCAGATTATTTTCTAGCTTATCCTGTTATATTTACTGTAATCAATAATCTTGGTTACAAAGAAAATAATATTGATAAGATAGGATATTTTTTGGGTTGGCCAAAAAATCAAGTATTAAATTGGTTATTCCCAATTAGAAAAAATGTAAAGATTGAATTACAAAAAAGAATCTCATTTGGTGATAATGCAATCCATCATTTCGAATATCTCAATTTAGCAAGTTCTACCTTTGGGCTTAATGGCTCATTCATTTATAGTAATCATGATTTAGTTTCGGATCGGTATTTAAAAATTGAAGCCCAGAGGAGAAGCCTACAAAAAAAGAGAAATTTATTTTCTATATATTATAAATATTTTCAATTAAAGCGAGCTGAAAAATGGATTGCTAAATACCATAATATTATTTTAACAGTTTCAGATTACGATACTGATTTATACAGTAAAAGAATAAAAAATGGTGTTTTTAAATTACTTCCATGGAGCTGGCCTGATGAGATTATCACTTCTAGAACTCGAGAATGGATAAAAGATAATAAAATAAAAATCCTTCATCTCGGTAGCTTGAATTCAATGATACCATATTCATCCTTAAAATTTATACTTTCGGACTTATTCACTATATTACCAAGCGAAATGCTAAATAGAATTGAGCTCTTTATCGCAGGTAATAATCCAGATGCACCATACAGTAATAAAATAAAAAACTTAGCTAAAGAATATGAGAATGTTCATATTCTAGGATATGTTGAAGATTTAAGGCCTCTTTTTTTAGAATGTGATTTGCAAATAGTAGGCTCCCAGTTTAGTACGGGTATACGAACAAGGATAATTGAATCTTTTATTCGTGGTTTACCAGTTATAAGCACAAATGCTGCAGCAGTAGGTATGTATGGACTGGAAGATAGAAAAAATATATTTCTTGTTAATACTCCTGTCGAAATAAGCGATATTTTTTCCGATATTTTATCAGGGAAAGAGAAACTAGGTAACATCTCATATAATGCCCGATTATTATATAAAAAACAGTATAGTAGTAAAATACAGGCAAAATTTTTGAATCAATATATTGATCAATATATTAATTGAAGAATAATATAAAGCTACTTATTCAAAATTTGTTACAATCTGTTGTTAAGGTTTCGAATAGAAATGTCTAGGGTTGGGACAAATCCATTGAAATGGATTGGAATCAATAAAAAGCCAGAAAAAATTACAATCGTAACAATTGTCCACATTCCTGAGCTTTCAGGATTCTGGGAAAATAGTTTAGATGTATTAAAATTATCTATTAATAGTCTTCATGAGAATACGACTCAGCCATTTGACTTGATGGTCTTAGATAATGGAAGTTGTAAAAATGTTAAAGAGTTTCTTTATAATTATTATTTTGAGAATAAAATTCAGTATTTAACATTCTCTAAATATAATCTAAGGAAGATAGGTGCAATGGATTATTTATTTAGTGTTGCACCTGGTGAAATAATATCCTTCACCGATAGTGATGTGTATTTTAAGAAAGGTTGGCTAGAAGCAACTATGAAAATATTTAATATTTTTCCAGAGGCTGGCATGGTTTCTGCTATTCCAACTATAGATAAATCAATAGAATTTTACAACAATACCCATCAAGGGATAAAAAATGATAAGAAGATTATCGTTCAAAAAGGTGAGAATCTTATTCCCGAAAATTATATTGAGGCGCATAGAATAAGTTTGGGAAAAAATCGTGAAAAATATATGGAGAATATTAAAAATAGGATTGATACTAAAATAACATTAGACGGAATAAATGCATATGTTTGTGCCCAAGATTTTCAGTTTACAACAAAAAAAGAGATTGTTGATAAGGTTCTTCCTTTAATTGTAACTGATAAAAAAGAATATTATGATCCTATTTATAGTCCTGTTTTTGAATCAAAAATAGATGGATTAGGATATTGGCGTCTTTCAACTGAAAAATACCTTATCCATCATATAGGCAATGATTTAGATAATCTTGAAACAGAACTATCTTTAATCAAAAATCCATCTGAAGAAAAGATATCCATAAAGGATGAAAATAAAATTAGATTAGATTCATATAGAGTTAGATTTATCAAACATCCATTTATCAGAAAGATATTAAAAATAGTATATAGAAAGATATATAAAATACTTTACGAAATTTGAAAATAGCTTTTGCAGCATTATATGACCTTAAAAACCTTAATCGGGGATCAGGTACTTATTTTCATATTTACAAAGAACTTATTAGTCAAAATCATAATGTAGAAATAATAAGACCTTTAGAAATAGTATTCCCTTTTCTTTCAAGATTATTTCGCTTCTTAACAAAAAGAATACTTAATAAAAGATATCGTTCTTATCAGGACCCCTTTATTGGTGCAGTTATTGGAAAAAACATAGAAAGTCAATTAGAACGTCTGGAATATGATTTTTTTCTAACGAATGATTATACGATAGCAGCATATATAAAAATAAATAAACCAATTGTTCTATGGACGGATTCTATTTTTCCTTTTAATTATAGAGAAAACAGACACCCATGGATAATGAATATGTCTTGGGTTTCTGTGAAATTCTGTCAAATTGTTGTAAGAAGATCTTTAAGAAATGTAAGTCTTTGTATTGTTCCTGGTGATTGGAATTATAAAGAAATATTGAAGTATGATATCCTTGACAAAAATCAATTATCAATAATTCCTTTTGGAGCTAATATGAATAATCCTGGGATTTCTTTACATCACTTAAAAAAAATTGATAAAACTAATTTGAATATTTTATTTGTGGGTAAGGATTTTAAACTAAAAGGATTAGACTGTGCTATGGAAGTTATACAAATTCTACAGATGAATGGAGTTCAGGTTACTTTAAATATTGTTGGTAATAATAAACAAGCCTATCAACAATCAATAAATAAGAAAATAAAAAATAATAGCTCAGTAAAATTCCATGGGTTTCTAGATAAAAAAAATCCAGATGAATTAAATATGCTTATAGAATTATATAAAAGAAGCCATGTTTTTTTATTACCAAGTATCGCTGAAGGATTTGGTATATCATATATTGAAGCAGCCTCATTTGGAATACCATCTTTAGGTTATAAAACACATGGTGTAACTACTGCAGTTAAAAATGGATTTAGTGGTATTCTATTAGATATAAATAAAGGACCAAATGATTTTGCAGATACTATACTATCATTCATAGAAAAGCCTAAGAATTATAAAAACTTATGCAAAGGTGCACGTGCTCATTATGATATTGATGGGAGATGGGAAATAATTATTCCAAGATTCATAGACTTTGTGGATAAGAAATTTTTTTCAATAAATCAAAGTTAATAATTAAAGAGAAATTGAACATTCTATTAATCAATTGAAGATTCTTTATACCGCTCTAAGACATGACCCGACTGAAAGATCATCTGCAAGTGGATCACATTTTCAATTTTACAGGTCAATGATTGATAGTGGACATGACGTAAGAGTTATTGGACCATTTATTGATGAACCATATTTGATTGAAAGAGCCATAAGAAGGTTTTACAGGAAACAAAAATATTATAAATATATTAAATATAATTGGACCAGCACTATTCGTTCCTCCAATGCCCTTAATAAAGTGGAAATTGATTGGAATCCTGATATTATTTTTTCTATGACGCCTTCACCGTTTTTTTTCTATTCTGGTTCTACTCCATGTGTATTTAGGACAGATACAACTTTTTTAGGTATGAATAATCAAGGCGCAAATTTTTTAAGACACGGAGCTTTTATGCTCTCAATGATGGTTTGGCAAGAAAGAATAGCTTTCTCTAAATGTGAAAAAATTATAACACATAGTGATTGGTCAGAGGAAATAATTAAAAAAAAATATAATATCCCTGAAAATAAAATATCAGTATTTCCAAACCCTACAGCAATCTCATTAGAAGACACTAAAAAAATAACGAGCAATTATAACAAAAAAGAGTTTAAACCTTTAAGGCTATTATTAGTTGGTAGAGAGTATGAGAGAAAAGGTGTTGATATTGCAATCGACATCGTAAGAGTTATAAACAATAATGGTATCAAGGCGATTTTAGATATAGTAGGTATTAATGGAGATAATAAAAAGTATTATAAATTCCATGGCCATTTCCAAAAAGATGATAAAAATCAATTAAATAAATATTTGAATTTTTTTCATAGAGCTCATTTATTAATTCACCCTGCAAGATTTGATGCTAGTCCAATAGTTACATCAGAGGCGGCAGCATTCTCTACGCCAACAATTACTAACAATAGTGGTGGCATTGCGACAAGTGTTAAGCATGGTGTATCAGGTATAGTTTTAGCTCGAGAAAGTAAACCAATTTCTTATGCAGAATCAATCACCTCACTTATTAAAAATTCTAAAAAATATAAAAAACTTTGTGAATCAACTTTGAATAGATATAAAAAAGAACTTAACTGGAATGTTGCTGATAAATCATTAAATAATATTTTAAATGATGCTATGAATGGAAAATAAATTCCTTCAATTAAGGTACTATACCTCCACTATGATAATTGAAATTAAATAAATA
>CEOP01060677.1_pt1 | contig 17195 bp, 27 predicted proteins | sample 361301 | NCBI WGS metagenome assembly CEOP01 (sample SAMEA2619548, study PRJEB7988) | marine metagenome | biome: marine biome (ENVO:00000447); feature: deep chlorophyll maximum layer (ENVO:xxxxxxxx); material: "saline water (ENVO:00002010), including plankton (ENVO:xxxxxxxx)" | depth 55 m
AATTTCCCACTGTGGTTTAGTGGATTTTTTAATTGTTTCTTTTACCACTGGTGCTTCCTGTTCAATTACTGGAGCATCAATATTTTTAGCTTTTTTAGCCATGATATAATATAATTTAAAAGTTAATATAAAAAATTACCCAAGGGGCTTGCGCCCCCTGAATAATAATATGTATAATCTACTATTTAGTAAATAATACGAAGTTGTTCGCAGCCTGAACTACTAAACATCTTTCAGATAGGAAATGAACTTCCATCGCATCTAATGAAGATGTATAAGCACCTCCAACAGATCCTGTTAACCAAGACTTCATTCTTCTATCATCCGCTTCAGATGCACGGTAACGTACATGCAAGAAAGGTCGTCTGATATTAGTTCCTAAGATTTGGTCATATACAGTTGATGTACCAGCTGGGACAAGGACACCATCAATTGGATTGTCTGCCATTGCACCTCTAGTAGAAGCATCATTTAAGTATTTCCAGTCAGTTTTATAGAAATCATAAGAACCTCTACGGAAACCAGTAAATCCAAGATTTAATGCCATTTCTTCAGAGTTTTCAAATAATCCATAAGCTGTTCCTCCGTTTGCACCAGCAGAAAGAGTAGCTAACATATCGTCAAAATCTAAAGACGTAGAACGATTTAAGAAAAGCATGTTTTCTTCAATAGCTCCTTGAGTATCTAAATTTTTAAGGATATTGTCAAATGTACCTAATCCACCAGCAGCAACGAAGCCACTTACTACATTACCTCTATCTTGAATAGCTGCAAATAAACCTTGAGTACCACCATAAGCAATACCTGCAATTCCTGCAACACCAGAACCAGCTGCTGCTAATTCTCCTTCAACTACAGCCATTTCTAAGTAATCTTCAAAACGTAAACGAGTTTCTGATTCAGCTTTTAAATACCATAAGAATCCAGATGTTCCATCTTCAGTTGCTACTTCAACCCATCCTATTTGAGCAGTATCAGATCCATTGATCGCATACTTTTCTTTAATAATGATAGGAGAATTTTGAAACTGTGTAAAACTTGGAGTTACACTTTTTATATCATTGTCTGTAGTTCCTTTTCTATATTCAGAACCATAAACAAATATTTTTAATCCTGCCGTAGCCTGTGCAATCGTAGGAGCAACATTAGCTGATGTATACGATTTAACAGAAATACTAGCCACACCTGCCGCTGTTACACTTCCTACTACAAGAGCTTTAACTTCTGCTCCGTTAGCTGGATTCATAATAACGATAGTTTGATTTACAGAAATAACATTTTCAACAAATGTTGCACCTGCACCACCTACAGGGAATGTAATATCATCTGCTACTGCAGCTGAGTGAGTACATCCATCATAAGCAATATGTAAACGGTTTTGCTCAGACCATACTATTTGGTCAGAAGTCATGGGCATTTCTGCACCAACCATTCTTAAGAAGCCAGATAACGTTCTGTTTCCGTAACGCTCTACTTCTTGTTCATAAATTTCAGGAAGGTATTGCTGAGCGAAGTCATTGTTACCATCGGTGAAACTTAAATAATTTGTCTCTAAAAGCTGTTGCTTCTGAGACGGTTTAATTGACCCATATACTGGAGCCACTGGAACTGTTGCCATAATTTTAAATTTTAATTTTTAATTGAATCTTTTTTTCTTAATTGTTAATTTTGAAGAATCAAGTCCACTTATAGCTCTGACCTTAAGACCGTTAACAAATACATTGCCATCAGCAGTAGCTCTAGGCTCCGTGCTAACATTTTTGGATTTATCAATAACGTTCTTAACTGCATCAGCTTTTCCTTGTTCATAAAAATGATTTGCAATTTTATCTACATTAGATGCTGCATACATAGCTTTATGATAACCTTTAGTATCCACAACTTCACCTTTATCATTTAGGAACTTCCCAATAATATTGTTGATATTAGATTGATTATCAGCAACTTGATCTGTATTTTGAACTTTATATCTAAACTTTTTATCACCTACATTGAAATCAAAACCTTTGAAATCATTATTAAATAATTGTTTAGTATTAGATTTAAATTGTTCATGCTGCTGTTTAGCGACATCCTGTTCTTCATTATATCTGTTAAAAAAGTCTAAAGCTTTTTGTTGCTCTTGAGTAGCACCAGGTTTCAACTTGATTTCCTGATAGTATTTACTTTTAAGCTCATCCAAATAGCTTTTGGCTTTTGCAACCTCTTCTTTGTACGCTAATTTCTTTTTACGTACATCTCGCTCATCATCTACATCTTGATCATATTCAAATTCATCTTCCATAAGAAAGCTAATTTCTTCAAAATCTAAATGAGGACGAGTATTTTTATAATATTCTCTTAAAAGCGTTTTATCATTAACATTATCATAATCTGCATTTAGTCGAACATAGTCTTCAATATTTCCGCCAGTTTCTTTCATAAATGAAACTAAGCTTTCAATATTTTCGGGTAAAATTCTTTCGTCTTTTACCGCTTCTTTAATTTCTTCTTTAATTGTTTCTTGCTTGGTTTCTTCTTTGTCACCAATTTCAACAATTTCTTCTAAGACTGTTTCTTCTTTAGAATCTTTGGCAGTAGTTTCGGATTCATTGTTTCCTTCAGCCACTTTTTTGCCATCTTCGGATGATTCGCGAACATCCACTTCATTTGTGCTTTGCTCCTGAACGGCATCTTCTTCTTTTTTTTCGTTAGGTACAATTACTTTTGTAACTGTTTCTTCTTTTTCAACTTTAGGTTCAACCAAATTTACTTTTGTAATTTCGTTTTTTTTCCCAAGCTTTTTCATTTTAGGTTTTTTCTTTATTTTGAAATCTCCTTCTTTAATTTCTGGTGTTGTTGACATAATATAATAGTATAAAATTGATTAATAAAAAATTATCTAGGATTAAATTGTTCTAATCCAAATCCGTCTAAGTTGTCATTTCCAGCGGATTCAAAATTCTTAGGTAATAAATCATTTTGTCTTTGATCTATTAACTCAGATTGTTGTGTTCCTTGTATTCGAACACGTTGATCTTTACGATCTTCAATTTCTTTTTCTTTATTTGTTTCAGCTTTACCTTTAGCTTGAGCTAATTGAACTTGATAATTAAATTCTTCTGCCATAAGTTCTCTTTTAATTTGAGATTCTGTACGCATTCTTTCAATTTCAAATTGTGACTTAGCTTGTTCAATGCTAACTTTTTCAGCTGTGATAGCTTGTTGCTTTTGTACTTCTGCTAAAGCGGCGGCCTCAGATGCTTTTGCATTAGCTTCTGCTTGTGCATTTATATTAGCTAATTGTTGTGCTTCCGTAGCTTCTTGTTTTTTCTTACGTTTAAATTTAAGAGTTTGATTAGCTAGTTTTAAATTTTTAATTTGTCTTATATCAATTGCATCTTCTAAATCAATTCCTCCGGATTGTAATGCAACTTGAATATTTTGCTCTAATTGAGCTTGTTCTTCTGCTTCTGGCTCTAGTTCTAAATATATACCAAAATCATATAAGTTTAAATCTTTTATTTCGTTTAATGTTTTAACATTGAATTTTGAAATACTTTGTTTTAATGATTCATTAGTTAATGGATTATCTAAACAATCAGCAATTCTTAATGATATATTTTCACATATTCTTAATGTTAAAAATAAACTAGATTTTAAAATATGTTTAGTTGCAATATTAGATTGGTTTGCTGCTATTTTTTGTAATCCAACTAATGCATTTTTATCAGGGGTGCTTGCGTCTCTTGCTTCATTTAATCCGGTAACATCTCTTATCATTTGCAAATAATATTGATATGTACCAATTAATGAATTTATTTTTGCTTGGCCCGCAGAAGAGGTTAGTTCTTGTACAGGAACTTTACCTCTATTTAATTCGCCGTCTTGTGTTAAAGATCTTCCTACAATACTACCTGTTTGGAAGTACATGTTTAAAGCTTCAGCTGGATTATAATTTGTACCATTACCCAAATCTACTTCTGCTAATCCATCCATATCTAAAAATACTCCATCAGGAACTATTCTAGACATTACTTGTTGTAATTTTAAATGAGTTAATTGAATCATATCAGCAAATCCCGTAATTCTACTTACTAGCGATTCTATACGACCTTTATACATTCTAGGTGCTGTAACAGCATAATTCATTTTAACTTTGGTAGTATCTGCATAAGGTCTAGTCATGTTTTCACATAATTCCCACCTTAACATTGTGTTATTACCTAATACTTTAACTCCATCATATAACACTTCAATCGTTCTTGAAACTCTTTCAAAGTTATCATTTGGAGGAGGATTAAAAGTATCTGGTTTTTCAATTACTTTTTCTAATCCACTTTCTGTTTGCTTTATTTTAAACACTTGATTCATGTATGTTTTATACTCAAAGTATAATACTTGAACTGTATTTTCGTCATAATTACCCCAGCCTGAAACGTATTGCTTATTACCGGGCATATTTTGTATATCTTTTAATTCTTCTTCAGAAATATACGGAAATTGCTTTTTTAATTCTGGTATTGTTATTGATTTAACTTCACCAGCATAATATATATCTTCAAAATCAGGATCTTCAGTATATGAATAAACTAAATAAGCTGGATCAACATAATCAACAACAATTCCGTTTGTTACATTAAATGATGTTTTTGAAGCGCCTATACCCAATACAGCTAAATCATATACACATCTTTTTTTAATGTTATCATATTTATTATTAGCAAGTACATTATTTATAGCTTCTTCTTCAGCTATTTCTACAGATTGTTTATAGCTAGTTTGCATCATAACTTCTAACTCCTCTGGAGTTTCTGGCAATTGTTCTGCAGCTATAGGGGAATTAGAAAAATCTTCACCTAATAATTTATTAGCCATTCCTTGCAATTCTTGTGTATACATGTCTCTTAATACACTTCTTGCATATTCTGTTTTTTCTTGTAATGATGCTGGATCTTGTGCAAAAGCTTTTATTTCAAAATCTTTATCTGAAATACCATTTACCACAATGTCTATAAACTTGGGTATAACCGGCACCGGTTTCCAATCTAAATTTAAATAAGATAAATCACCGTTAATGGATAATTCATCTTTATATTTTTGAATTGATTGCTCTCCTCTAGCATACAATCTTAACTGATGATAATTATTCCAAGAAGTTTGGTATCTATTCCAGTTACTTCTTCCTTGATTAAACCATTCTCTTTCTATAGCATGAGCAACTTGTCTACCGTAATCTACGCTAGCTTTTTCTTCATTACTTACTACTTGACTTGGAAATGAGCTATTAGGGTTTGTATATACATTCATTTATTTTATAATTTTTGAGGTACTACCATCATTATTGTACTTTTTTATACCTAAATTTATTGTGGTTTTAATTCTTTTACTTACAGGGGCATATCTATTTTTATTACAAGCCATTATTGCAAGACCAGAACTAATTGATGCATCATGAGCGGTCCGATTATTAATATTAAATCTTGCCCAGTCTTCTAATGTTCTTTGAAAATACATATCACCATAACCTTCTCCTAAAAAACCAACTTTAGTTTCTATATAAGATTCTATTGCAGCTGCGTGTGCTTGTTTAATATCTTCACTTGAATTAGGTATTCCACCAATTTCTTTTTCTGTTACAGATAATTTACTAAATTTTTTATCAGGTCTATTCATTGAAAAGCCTCTGTAACCTCTTCTTTTAAAATGGTATAATAGTCTTGGTTTATTATTTTCTGCAAGTATCGGCATTCCATAAAATACGCAAGCCATTAATACATCCTCAAAAAATATTTCTGCAGTTTGAGGGCGAGCTATATATTCTAAAAAAAATTGATCCAACGGAGCATCTTCCATTGAAAACTTTGTTAGTCCATGAAGTGATCCATTTGAACCCCTCCTATCAACCGTACCAGAAATATCATAACTATCACAACCAAAAGCACCCAAGTGCTCGTTCCCGGGGTATTTAATTCCATTTTTTTCTATTGTTCTATTTTGAAGATTGTATGGTGGTATCCAACTTATTTTAAATCTTCCTTGTTTATTAGGGTTAAATATAACTCTTGTATCAGCAATCCCATTATACCATTGAAAATTTCCTTGTGTTATAACACTTGTATTTCTTAAATCATTGTTATAATCTATTTGCTCGTAAATTTTACTTAGGTTAAATAATGATTGTTTAGCTTCATCTCTAAATGCATGATCTTCTGTTCTAGGAAATTGTCTATATAATTCATTTAAACTATCTTGATCATTCTTTAGTCCTTCAACTTCATTTTCCCAATGCTGTATAACCCCCGTATCTATTTCTTCGTTGTCGATACCTTGAACAATTTGTTCTGGTGTTTCGAATACAGGAAATCCAAAAGTATTAATGAATCCTTCGTAGTTCCATTCCATAGGTATGAACAAACTATATAATCCTGAGCTAGTCTGTCCATTGCGGTTTCTTTTTGTAACATCAGATTCGTAATATAGTTTTTTAAAATTTTTACCCCCCTTATCAAGTGAATTAGATGTTGATCCCATCATACACTTGCCTATAATTTTACTACCTAATCTTAGTGTAGTTTTTGTTACTCTCCAGTTGTTAAGAATATTATCAGGTCTTTCCCATTTTCCTGATTCATCATGCACCAACAATCTTAATTTTTCCCCATCGTAACTATTATCCCCTGTATTTTTCCAATCAATAGTAGTATCTAAACCTTCTAATATTTGTCTTTGACTGGTTTCGGTAATACTCTTTTTGGTAAACTTCGAAGCGGGGACTCTATATGCAAGTTCCGATTTTGGTCTGTCCATTCCGTCTTGGATTGGTTTGAAAAAAAACGGGTAGTTAACTGAGATTGGGACCACCTTATCTGTGAACATTTTCTTTGCATCAGAACCAGATTTGGACAATATCCCAAACCGTGCGTCTGATGTAATTGTAGCCTGATGTACCGTCTCTGCTGAAGACATGAAGCTAAAACCGGACCTACGGTTTTTAAGATAGCACATTCCATAACACCGTTTATCGGCTTTGCAGGCTTCCCAAAAAATGAAGAAGAGTCTATTAGCCTCTCTGAAGTCTGGCTTCCCAACATCAATTTTGGTGTGCTGCAAGTACATATAATGAGAGCCAGTAATATAAGTAGCGTCTTTATTATTAATAAACCAATAACCTTCTTCTCTTCTAGTAAATTCTCTATTAATATAATCATACCATTTTTCTTTAAAATTACTAGGATAAGTTTCCCATTCAAATATACTTTTAATTTGATTTAATTCTTTTGGAAAAACGTGAGGTTGCCAAATATTATTATTATTTTCAACAACTTTAGGTGCTTTAGGTAAGGCTATTACTAAATTTTGTATTTGAATAATATCACCAATAGTACCATTTTTGCTTATAATAATTACGTCATGTTCTTTGTTGTAACCATACTCCCATTTTTTATACCTATTATTTTTTTTTATTATATTAGGTTTTATTGGGGAAACATTTTGAACCAATGTTTGCACGTACATTATTTTGATCTTCTTTCAGCAAATCCGCTGAATGATTCTTTTTTTTCTATTGGCTTATTTTCTAATAAACTTTTTTCAGCTTCAATACGTGTAAGTATTTCAAACGCATCAAATATTGCTAATTTTTTTGTTGCTGCTGCATTTTTTAATCTATCTGCAGATATATCATCATCTCCACCTGTAACAATTTTTTCTTCAGCTACTTTAATTAATTCTTTAACTGCTTTTTGCCCAGCTTGGATTATATTCAACTTCGTTTCCTTCGTATTCATATTTAATTACTATATCATTAGATTGCATACAATAAAGTCTTTCATTATCAATAATAAAATCCCATTCGCTGTTTGGTGTAAACCCAATTAAGTCTCCTGGATTGATTCCGGAAGCTTTTAAAGAGTTATTACCGTATTTTAATATACCAACAAGCTTTTTTTCTTTATCAAGCGTTAAAACGTTTGTATCAACTATTGGTTTAACAAAACAACGTTCAGATATTGTATTCCATTTGTTATTTTGTTTATATAAATACATTTGTGTTATATCACAAAAATATTGATTTTCTTTAAACCATGATCGGCTATTTTGTTGTTTACCTTTCATGTTATAAAATTTTCTAAAAACATTTTGATGGACAACAACTAAATTCCCTTTTTTTATTTTAGTTGAATATGCAATAGGAGTTTCAATTACTAAAGCAATTCTATTTATTGCTTTCCAATTTTCAATAGATGTATTTAAAATTAATTTTTTATTTTTAATTTTAATTTCATTATTATATCGTTCTCCAACCGGTTTTATAATAAAATCGTATATACTTTTCATTTATTATTTAAAACCATTTCTTTATATAAATTTTGAGCTAAAAATATTTCATGCGGATTATCCCTACATACATCTTTAGTTAATTCTTTAAAAACCATTTTATTTTGTTCCCGTAAGGTTAGTTTCGTTGTCCCGCAACCGACCAGGAATAGTTTTGCCAATAGGCAAATTAATATTTTTTTCATAATGTGTGTGTGTTTGTGCTATTAAAATAGCGTTAGCTAGTTTGTCAATACTTTTACGTATTTCTTTTAATTCATTTCTAAGTCCATTAGACTTAACATTAATAACATCTTTACTCATAATTAATATTGTAAATCATATTCTACAGAAATAGCCATATTAGAATTAAATTTTTTCCAAGGCATAATCTCATTATTTTTTTTAATATGTATATTATATGAACTATCTTGATCTTCAAATAAAATATAAGCTATTTCATGACCTCCATAAACTTGTTGTCCTATAGCATAATGCATAGCTTCATTTTTGTAATCAGCTCCAATACTTATTTTTCTAATAATAGAAGACATTATTATTCTTTGTTTTCTTCTTCAGGTATTTCAGTATAAGAACCATCTTCAATATTAATTCTTATTCTACCGTATTTAGTTTCAAGCTCCTGTTTAAATTCTTCAATCTCTTGGCTAAGCCCAGCTTGTTGATGCAATAATGCATGTTTTTGAGATTCTAATTGCCCTATAGCTTTTATAGTATCACTTAAGGTTTCTTGTTGTTTTTGAATTTTTTCTAATTCTTCTGTAGATATAGATGTTGTTTCTACTTTTTTCATTTTATTAAATTTAATTGTTATTTGTAAATATAATTATTTTATTTTGTTTTGTCTTTTATTTTTTCAAAAGTTCGTAGGCCACCAAGACCAAGCATGCCTAATAAAACTGTCATTAAATGTTCCATTTGTAAAGCAGGCGGAATATCCATAGGCTTTAATATCCATATAAATAAATCACGAACAATAAAATTATATGCTAAAGCAATTCCGCAAATCCATCCAATAAATGGTCGCCAGCCAGCAACAAATATACTTCTATGACCGGCTTCTATTTCATTTATTTTAGTTTGTAAAGATATTAATTCATTAGGATCTAACTCTTTACCTTTTATTGCTTCTCGTATATCCCAAGCTAAATTTCCTATTGGAGTTTTGCCTCCACGTCCGCCTTTTAATAACCCAAGCAATACTTGCCACATAATTTATTTTTTTGCTGAGCTTCCAGCATTTAATCTTTCTATTTTACTTTCTTGTAATTTTATCATTTTTCTTATATCAGGACCTGACATATTTCGGTTTTTTGCTATACTAGAAATTCTTTTAAATTGGTTTGGATCTGTTCTGCTTAATCTTCCAAATGCATCAGCGTCTTTTTGAGCTTGAAATTGAGTTAATCTATCAGGACCAGGTTGAGATGATTGTTGTTGTCTACCCGCCATTTTTGTTTCAAATTCATTTTCTAAAGATTTTAAACTTCTTTTTGTAGGTGTAACCTCTCTTCTAAAAGACCCAGTTCTTGAATCACCAAAACCTTCTGGAGCTGGGCCAAATGGATTTTCTTTTGACACCGGTTTGGGATGTCCATCTATATGATTAAATAACGCACTAGATTCCATTTTTTTAATTGCATTATTTCTAAAAGGACTTCCATTGTTATTTATACCACTTGCTCTATTGTCAATAGGCATGTATTTCAAATCTTTATTCATTTTATTTATATTAAGTTGTTTTATTGTACGCTTCTTTTTCCCATGGTAAATTTGAAGCACCTTCTTTCATTGTTGCACGTGGATATGTTTTACCTTTCCAAAATACTGCTGAATCGTTATAATCTAAATCACCACGACGCATTTGATCTAAATGAACTTGCTCGTGGTTTATAACATTTCTTAACTGATTTTTATCAGTAATATCTTTATTAACTAAGATACTACCATTCCGATTAGCCTTACCTAAAACACCGTCACCTAAATCTACATTATAGATAGGAGTGTTATCAATAGTATATGGGGGATTATTTAAACTGAATGCCACTTTTTTGTTGTTGTTTATATGGGAACATTTTATTTAACGCTTCTTTACGATGACTACACCCACATGGAATGTTTAATCCTTCTGAAACTCTATCTACAATTGTTTTAATTCCTGTAGCAGTAGTAATTTTTTCTACTGTATCACCTAATCCTCTTGATTTCATTTAATTATTTTTTATTACATCCTTTTTCCAATACGTTCTGCTCTTTTAGCCATTCTATCATACTTTCTTCTTTGCTTAAGTGCTTTTGATTGATTTTTAGCAATATTAGATGCGCTACTTGAAGACTTAATATTTTTAATTGCTTTTTTACCTTTAGCTCTTGCTTGGCCGGCTTTTGCAATAGTCTTTTTTAATCTTCTACTTTTTCTAGAATTTGTTGCATCTTTAACAATGGGCATAATTGTTAAATCAGCTTTTGCTTCTGCAGATTTAACTTTTGGACCATTAGTTTTAATTTTTTGTGCATAAGTGCTAGTAGTTTTTGCAGCTTTAACTTTCTTTCTTGCTTTTACTTTTGGTTTTGTTTTTACCGCCGGCTTTGTTTTAGTTGAAGAGCCTATACCAAATCCTTCATTTCCGGATCCATCATTTTGCACACCGCTTGTTCCAACGGATTTTATTTGAGTTGGTGGCTTTAATTGATTAGCTGCATAATTTGCTTGTTTTTCAGTCATAGGACCAAACTCATTTTTTGCAGTTCCAATAGGGCCTAAATTAGTAGCGTTAGACTTAGATGCTTTTTTAGCAGCTAATTCAGCCATGGTAAAATTACCAGAAGCTTTTCTTCTTTGCTGTACTTTATCTGCAACTTCTTTAGTGCCTATACTTCTTAAAGCTTTTATAATTAAGCCATCAACTTCTAAGGGAGTTTTATAACCTTTATTAAGATTAAAAAGAGCTGAATTTTTTTTCATGTTACTTCTTTGAATTAATAGGTTTGCTTATCTTTGATCCATAACCTTTATTAAGATTAGCAAGTGCGGAACCTCTATTATCAACAGGCATGTCTTTTAAATCTCTCTTGGCTTGTTCTGCTGCTTCTTTTTTACTCATTCCTTTAGCAATATTTTCTGCCATTTTTCCACCAAAAGCATTACCTTCTAAAGGTGTTCCAAATTTATTGTTATCTGTTACGCCCTTCATACTTAAAGGGTGTTTTCCTTGATTATATCCCATTTTTTTCATAACATTAGTGTTTCATGTGTTTACTTAAAAAAGATCCATCACTCTTGATGTCTCCTGCTAATCGTGAAATATGTTTTTCATCAGCTGTTTGATTAATATCTTTATATTTACCACCTTTACGCTGATCATCAAGTACATCTCTTTTTAAATAATCAATGTGAGCTTTATCATCTCTCATTGCGGCACGTACATTGCCTTTAGTTATTTTAGTTCCCATTTGTTTAATTTTAATTATTAATTATTTTTTGCAACCAAAGTTATTTGCATAGTTTGCCATTTCCCTAACATCTTTGCTATACTTACCTTTTTTTGCTTTCATTACTGCTGAAGCAGCAGAACAAGCATCTTTAAAACCATTAGCTTTTGCCCAAGTTGTAAATTTACCTCTATTTGCTTTTTTAATTTGTGGAAATTTTTTCATAATTTTTATTTTAGCAGTTCCATCGACGTCGTGCAGCTCTACCTCTTTTAGATTTCCATCCTTTAGATCTAGCACAAAATGATTTACGTCTTTTCCAAGCTTTACTTCCTTTTTTAAGTTTCTTAGGATCTTTAGTAACCGCCGTTTGAAGTTTACTACCTGGATTATCTCTTTTATATTTTTTAACACCTTTTTCAGACATACCGCCGCCGGCTGCAGCTCCTGTGCCTGTAGATTTAGCTTTATTATAATAGCCCAATGACTTCTTTTTTGAAGGAGCAGGTGGCTTTGATTTTTTAAGAAATGGTGAATTTGTTTGTACGTACGGCATTATATTATTTTATATTGTGTTTTACCATCTTTTCTAAAAGCTTGGAGTATTCTTTTTCTATTTTCCATTTCTGATATAAAACTAAAATGTACCCAGTCGGGATTATGAGAATCTCCATATTCCCATATTAATTGATCAAAATCTAAATTGTCTTTTATAAAATGAAACATTTCAGCATTTGATTTGTAATTATATATATCATCAACATCAATTGCTCTTCCTTCGCAATGTTGCGATCGAGAGCTTCCTCCTATTGCTTTATTTAATTCTTCACAGCGAAAAAACGAAGTTACTTTAATTGGTCCTCCAACCCATTCGCGTAGTGGTTCAAATACTTTATCAGCTACTTGACTCATATTTTGCATTTGATATTCTGTTGGTATGTTTTCAATACCTTTTCGTATTGCGGTTGAGGATTTTATAGATTCACTGTAAGTTATATGTTCGCTAATATACTTACTTTTCATATTACTTATTTTTTAGCGCTTTTACTCAAAATATACCACTTATGAATGGTATAACCAATTGTTAAAAGCAGTAGAGTTATTTTTAAATATGCGTCGATGCTCATTAATGAAACCATCAGCGATGCACCATTTATAATGTAAAGCTTAAAATCCGTCATTGTAGATTTAAAATTTAGCATTACCTGTATATCTTTTTACAGACTTAAGGGCATTTGCATCTCCTCCTTTATTAGCCTGAGCTATTGAAGTAATAGGCGTACCTGTAGGATAAGCTTTTGTAGGATATTTAGAAACTTCCATTCCGTTAATACCACTACTAGAGCCTGGTGCATGCTGGCGATTATCCTGACTTAACGGACCATCCCATATATGCGATTCACCTACTATTCCTATTTTTTTATTTTTTGATGCTGCGTTGTATGCTTTATCTTCTTTCATTGTGTATTATTTAAATTTGTTGTTGGTATTTCTCTATCAAATGAATTAGGTATAGGTTGTCCAAATATTTGTGCTCCAGTTTGCATTTCTCTAGGAGTAAATGGTGATGGGGGCATAGCAGGACCCATACTTGCTTGTCCTGGAATTGGTGTAATTCCTTGCAAGTCAGCAGAGGGTAGTGTTGTTCCCATAGGATCAACAGCTCCTAAATAACTAAATGCTGATTCTTCTTTTTTCATATTATCTATTTTTATCATTATTTACATTTTTTATTGCAGTTTGCAAAACAATATCAGTGTAAGTTTTACCCCTCATAATTGAATTTCTTTTTTCACTACTAGGAATATCTTCTTCACCAAGCATAATACGGTACATTCTACTTATTAGCTGTTTACACTTGAATGAAACTTTGTATATGTTATACTTTTGAGTAGTTTGATTCCGACTTCTCCATACTTCAATCCAACTCTCTTTTAATAATCTGTTCCAGCGCTTATTGTCCCAGCTGTAAGCGTACGTACCTATTTTATAATCTTGTTTTGTAAATAATTTAGTGCAATCAAAATAAATCAAAAGCTCTAAATCAGCATCATTTAAATTATTATTACGACAAGCCCATTTTCGAATTATTCTATAATGTTTTAGCAAGTTTATATCTCTTAATTCACTTGCCTCAAGCTTTTTCATAACACTACAACTATATCAGAAGATTTTATAACATGGTAAGCTATTTTGTTTATTTCTATAATATGTCCAGCATGTTTATCAAAATATATTTTATCTTTTTGCTTTATGCCTTCAACTTCATTGCCTACTGATACTACTTCTGCTTCTATATATCTTACATCATCTTTATGAGCATCTGCTAAAAGCAACCCGCCTTCTGTTTTAGATATTTCTTTAGCTGTTTTATTTATTATTAAGTTTCTACCTATTGCTTTCATCAACTCTTAAATTATTAATTACACAATCCGTAGATAATATTGTAGTTGCTACAGATACTGCATTTGATAATGCACTTTTTGTAACTAGTAGCGGATCTATAATACCACTTTTAATAAGATTACAATTTTTACCAGTTATTACATTAATACCATTCCCTTCTCCCAAAAACGGTTTATATGATATTCCGGCATTACTTAATATTGTTTTATATGGATATTTAATTGCACTTATAAGTATTTTTTCAGAAGTTGTAGGATATTCAATTGAATCCGCTGCATTATGTAATGCTATACCACCACCTGGAACAATTCCTTCTTTTATTGCGGCTTTAGTTGCACATATTGCATCTTCAACTCTATCTGATTTTTCTTTTAATTCTATATCTGAATTTGCACCCACTTTTACTATTGCTATTTTAGCGGATAAACGAGCTAAGCGCTTTTCTAATCTAATTACTTCTGCAGGTGGTTTATTTTTATTTAAATCTTTTTTAATCTGTTTAATTGATTTTAAAACTTCTCCAGATGGTTTAGAAACTTGAATTATAGTTTCTTCATCTGTAGTAATGCTTTTTAAACATGTTCCTAAAAATTCCGGTTTAATAAAATCTAAATCATCTCCTAAATCTTCATTAATTATTGTTGCTCCTGTTAACATAGCTAAATCAGTTAACATTTCTTTTTTAGTTATTCCATACGTTGGAGCATTAATAACATTTACTTTTATATTACCTTTTACTTTGTTCATTGCTAAAGCTGATATAACAGGTTGTTCAATATCTGCTACTATTAGTAAAGGTTTATTGTTTTTTATAACGTATTCTAATATACTTTGTATTTGTCTTATATTTTCTACTGGTGATTCAATTAATAAAACTTCCGGATTTTCTAATTCAGCTGTTCTATTTTCTTTACTTGTTATAAAATGAGAATTTGTTAATCCTTTTTCATATTGAACACCATCTACAATTTCAATTTCTGTTTCAGCAAGTGATGACATCTCCATCATTACAACACCTGTTTCATCTACTGCTCTAAAAGCATCACCAATTATTTTACCAAGAATTGGATCATTGTTAGTTGATATTGTAGCTATTTGATCAATCATATTTCCTTTTACAGGAACTTTAATTTTATCTAAATATTTTAAAGTTTTTTTAAGAGCTGAATCGATTCCAAATTTTACTTCTCTTACACTTACACTTTTATGTATTTTAGAGGCTTCGGAGAGTATACCATGAGCTAATACGGTAGCTGTAGTAGTTCCATCCCCGGCTTCTTTAACTGTTTTACGAGCTGCTTCTTTTAAAAGGGTTGCTCCCATATTTTCAACTGGATCTAATAGTATAATACTATCTGCTACAGTTACTCCATCTTTTGTTATAACAGGTTTACCTGCTCCATCTTCCAGCATTACACACTTACCGCCAGCTCCTAATGTAGAGCTGACAGCATTAGTGAGTTTATTTATACCTTCAAATACTTTTTCCCTAGCTTCATTTCCAAAGCTAAGGTTTTTGACGATTGCGTCTGACATAATTTAATTAGATTTGATTAGTAATATTTATTTGAAAGTTTTTACAACTTTAGGTCCTTCAAGATAGCCAATTTTCTTTTTGTAATATTCAATTGAAGCATCAATAGCAGCCTCGGCTCCTTCTAATGTTTCTCTTCTCGTTACATCATTCCAATCGGTATTTATTTTAAGATCCTGATATTCAGTTTGAAAAAATCCATTTGGTAATTGGGTTATACGCCAATTTTCTTTATCAGCGATGTGCCTCCAAAGGCTTTTGGTTTCTTCTGAAATTTGTGGTTGACTATTCCACGTATTAGTCCGGTAATATAGTGTCATTTTGGTATTGGTTTTTTAGCTTACACAAATTATTATAATGCCAAAGGTAAGCTTTCTTTAGCATATTGGTTTATAATATATTATTACTTGTTTTTTTTATTTTTTAATAGTATAAAATAATAGAACCATCTGAGCCTACATAATTAGTACTAGAGTACCCTGCAGAACCAAGACCATATCCGTGAGCAACTCCATAATTGGGACCGGGACTGGGACCATACCCAGATGCATATGCTCTTCCGCCTGCTCCAAATCCATTTATCCCAGGGCCAGGCGTTGAAACTGCAGAAACATAAGAACCTCCATTAGCTGTGCCTTCTGTGCCGGCTCCATTAGTTCCATTAGCAGTAGTTAATGTTAAACCTCCTGAAATTGAGGACTCACCTCCATCCTCATAGCCGGTGCCCCCATAAGTTGTAGCTTTTCCTCCATAGCCAATTACTAATGTTAAGTCTGTTGCAGCGGTAGTTATAGTTGCCATTCCTGATAAAACGTTTCCACCTCTTCCTCCTCTTTGAGCATTAGCATACTCATAACCAGAAGATCCTCCTCCTACCATAAAATACCCAATTTGAGAATTGTCTGCTAATCCTAAATCACTTGCAGGGTTTACAGTAGCAACATCCATTTCTACCCAAGTAATTGGTGCACCTCCATTAATTCCTACACCAACATTAGGGGTTACATTGTACAAAATTGCACCTGCACCAATAGTTGTTGCTCCTTGAAGAGCGCTACCTAAAGTGAAAACTTGAGTAACACCTGTATTACTATCAGTAACTGAAACTTTAGTGCCTGTCAAAAATGCTCTTGCAGCACCCCACATAGGAAAACTAGATGCCCAATTTGTAATATCAATATAAGTGCTATTCGGTTGAATAAAGCCATTTATTGCTGCTGTTGCTCCTGCATTATAAATTTTAAAATCAGTCCAATCGGTAGGCGCTCTCATTGAACTGTATACTTTTTGTTTAGTAAAACTTCCGCCTCCTGTAGCCGCTCCTCCGGTAGTTAGTTCTGTTGCTCCTAAATATATTGCCATTATTTATATTTTATGTTGTTATATATATTGTGGTTGCATCATAAGACCCTAATGCGTCATATGCTGCTTGTGTTAATGTTATTGTTTTTATAATTGATGAATCTACATTTGTTGATTCTACTAATGTTCCTGCCATTTTATT
>CEOP01167989.1_pt1 | contig 17193 bp, 13 predicted proteins | sample 361301 | NCBI WGS metagenome assembly CEOP01 (sample SAMEA2619548, study PRJEB7988) | marine metagenome | biome: marine biome (ENVO:00000447); feature: deep chlorophyll maximum layer (ENVO:xxxxxxxx); material: "saline water (ENVO:00002010), including plankton (ENVO:xxxxxxxx)" | depth 55 m
TAGACCAAGATGGCGACGTTGACCTTGAAGATTTTGACATCTTCCTTGTTGCTTTTGATGACATCCCAGCCGACTGCAATGGCAACGGAGTTGTCGACATGCTCGATATTTTGCTTGGTGAACCCGACGAAGACAACAACGGCATCCTTGACGAATGCCAAACGTGCCTCGGCGACATGAATGGCGACAATACAATAGGCGTTCATGATCTTCTTGGAATTATCGACGCATGGGGAACATGTTCAAATTGTTCTGCAGACATCAATAGTGATGGAGCAGTGAATGTTACTGATCTTTTATTCATCGTTGGAAACTGGGGACCTTGCACCTAATGCTTACACCTATACTTATTGCACAACTTAGCCTTGCAGGCGGCTTCGGCAGCTTTACGAACCAAACAAATGAACGAATGAATAGCGACCCCGCTGTTGGGATAGATGATGTTCAAGAAAAAGATTACGCCTGGGGGGACCTTGACCTTGATGGCGATATTGATCTAGTCTGTGTACGTAAAGAGCCGTTCACTTCTACAGGGAGAAACATAAACGTTCTCTTTATGAATGAAAATGGGGTGCTTGTTGACCGCACTGCTGAGTATGCAACAGCGACAGATGTGGCCGGCGATAACGGATTCCTCACACCAACGAATGACCGCGATGTGGTGCTCCATGACCTAAACAATGACGGTTGGCTCGATATGGTGACTGTCACCACACTTACTGATAACTCGACTAAAGAACTCTCACACCCTCGTGTTTACATAAATCTAGGCGAAAACGATGGCATTTGGCAAGGTTTTCGCTTTGAAAACAACCGAATTCCTCAAATGCACGACACTGCCGGGCCGCGTTTTTGTTCGCTCGCTATTGGGGACGTCACTGGAGATGGACATCCTGATTTGTACTTTGGCGATTACGACAGTGGCGGCGAGCAATTGTTTGACTATAACAACCGACTGCTCATTAATAACGGCAATGGTTTGTTTACAGACGAAAGTACGCAACGAATGAATAGCGAAATGCTTGAATCTGCATTTGGTGCAGCAAGTGAAATCGTTGACATGAACGGTGACGGCGCGCTAGATATTGTCAAACAAACTTCGTTAAATCCGCCACAACATGTTGCCATTACCTACAACGACCCGAACAACGAGGGGTACTTCAATGGCTACGACATCATCGATCAACAAGCGCCGTACTTTGTTACTGCAGGCGACCTAAACGGCGATGGAAGAATGGACCTCGTTGTAGTCGACGACGGTTCTGACCATTACTATTTGAACACCGGAAATGGTGGAGATGGTTTTGCTAACTTCGATTCTTTTACATTAGAAAACACATCAGAGTTCGGCGGCAACACTGTCATACGCGACCTAAATAATGACGGTCATCAAGATGTCATTGTTACAGATGTTGACGTTGATATCTCAGGTTGCTCAAGGGCCACGCATATTTTTAGAAATCTTGGAGACACGCCAAATATCACACTCGATGAGCAAGATGTGGGCATAAGCAACGCAGAGCTTCAAGGAGTGCACGACGTTGCCGTTTTTGATATTAACGGCGATGGTTGGCTTGACATGGTCATGGGTCGGTGTGATACCACTGAAGTCTGGATTCAAGATGCACCAACTGGTGTAGTGTTTTCCTATCCAAACGGCCTTCCAGGGTTCATACAACCCGACCAAACGCTGTCATTCCAAATTCTCGCCACACTTATTGGCGGTGGACAAATCAACACCAATAACACATCTATAACATTGATGAATGATGGCGTACAGGAATCGTATCCACTTGTTGCAATCGAAAAAAACCTTTTCGAAGCGACGATTCCAGCAAATGCATGCGCGACTGAACTTTCCTTTTTTGTTACGGTGTCCTTGACCAAAGGTGGAACCTACAATGACCCGCCTACTGGATGGCATAGCGTAACTGTTGGCGAAGGAACGCAAATCCTGTTCAGAGACGACATGGAAGGTGACATTTCAAATTGGACGGTTACAAACAGCAGCGGTCTTACAACTGGCGCTTGGGAACAAGCTGACCCTGTTGGGACAATTTATAATTCTGAAATGGCCGCGCCAGAAGATGATGTCACCGGTGGAAGCGACAGTGTGCTTTGTTTCATCACTGAAAATGGCGCAGTTGGCGAAAGTGCAGGGCAAGCAGATGTAGATGGTGGTTCAACAACGCTTGTGTCACCACGCCTTGATGTTGGGGGTACCGATGGAATCATTTCATATGCTCGGTGGTTCTTCGATAGTCAAGATTCAGACTCACTCAAAACGTACATCAGTAATGACGACGGTAATACGTGGACATTGGCACAAGAAACAAACAATACAAATTCCACGTGGGAGTCCGCGCAATTTACCGTGAGTTCCGTGATCGAACCAACTGAACAAATCCGCATCGCGTTTGTCACAGAAGATACCGATCCTCCAAGTATCGTTGAAGCTGGCCTTGATAATTTTCAACTTGAAATTATTACATGTGGTGCAAGCTGTCTTGGCGACTTAGACAATGACGGTTTTGTAAATGTTTCAGACTTGCTCGCGATTATTGGTGCCTGGAACTCAACTGACGAAAATGCAGATATTGACGCTAACGGCATCGTTGACGTTGGCGACCTACTTGCCGCCATCGGTAATTGGGGCACTTGCGAGTAACCTCTTAAGATTACCTTGGCGTTTTAAAGTGGATTATCTGGAACCGAAGGTGTCTTTTTTCGTATAATTTGACGAATTAAGTGGCTTTTTGCCCCTTTTTATGCATGATGTACACAGAGAGAAAGGTCTTTACGAGAGATATGAAACGAAACACTATTATTACAGCCGCTTTACTGGGTGTTATAGCACCAGCCGCGATTCTAATTGCCCACCAAGATGATCCGAAAATCAAAGATCGCCAACCAGCTGTAAAGGCGAATGCATTTCGTGCTGACCGCAGCAGTGGTCAAGAACGCTCTCTTGGTTTCGCCTCTGAAAACGTGCAACTCAAATCATGGTTACCCTTGAATGAACTCGACAACGCCGACTCTGGCAACGATTGTTGGGGCTACGTATCGCCATCGGGTCGTGAGTATGCTCTCATGGGCACCTCAAGCGGCACCGTTATTGTCGAAGTAACCAACCCCGGCAACGCGCAAGTCGTTGCTTCGCTTTCTGGGCCGAACAGCCTCTGGCGTGATATCAAAACCTACAGCACCTACATGTACGTAGTCAGCGAAGGTGGCGGCGGCATTCAAGTCTTTAATCTTGCTGACATTGATAACGGCAACGTGCAGACATTAAACTCCGCTGGTTCAGGTGCAACACACAATGTTGTTATCGATACCGAAAGTGGTTTTCTATACAGAACCGGTGGCGCCCCTGATGGCATGTACATTTACAGTCTTGCAAATCCAGCTGCACCTGTTCAAGTTGGCCAATGGACTGACAGGTATATTCACGATGCACAAGTTGTAACGTACACACAAGGACCGTTCGCAGGACGTCAAATCGCTTTTTGTTGCGCTGGCTTTAGCGGTGGCTGGAGTGACACTGGATTAACGATTGTTGACGTTACGAACAAATCAAATACATTTGTTGTTTCTCAAGCGTACTACAGTAACGCTGCTTATTCACATCAAGGATGGTTGTCAGAAGATCGAAAGTACTTTTACCTTAACGATGAACTTGATGAACAAAACTTTGGTGGCAATACAACGACTCGAGTCATCAATGTAGAAGACATTGAAAACCCCTCCTTCATTGGAACATTTACAAGTGGAGTGCCATCCGTCGACCATAACTTATACACGCACAACGGGTATATCTTTGAAGCGAACTATCGTTCGGGTCTTCGAATCTTTGAGACATCCAATCCAACAAACCCAACTCCCTACGGCTACTTTGATACGTACCCATCGGACGACAGCGCAAGCTTCAATGGTTTATGGAATGTGTTTCCATACTTCCCAAGTGGAACTGTTATTGGCAGTGACCTTGAAAGAGGACTTTTTGTTTGGGAACTTGGCATCCTTGACCCTTGCACCCTTCCAGTTTCTGCGTGCGCAACCGATGTTGACGGCAACGGCTTCGTTGGCGTAGCTGACATCTTGGCTGTCATTGATGACTGGGGCGTTTGTGGAGATGGCACGTTCCGACCAAACGGTGATGTAGACGGTTCTTGCTGTGTCGATGTTTCTGACGTGCTTGCAATAGTTGGTACTTGGGGAAGCGAATGTGTAATCACAGGCCCTTGCTGCTTAAGTGACTTTAGTTGCACAGAAGTAAGCGAAACTGGTTGCGCACAACTCGGCGGTACATATTACGGCGATGAAGGACTTTGCGCAGATACTGCGTGCCCTGGTGCTGGCGATGAATACACAACTGCACTCATAGCAACTCAAGGTGCTAATGCATACGATACATCTAGCGCAACTCCGAGTAGCCCTGAACCAGATGATTCGATATGTGCCGGCACCTATATGGAATGGAGTAACTCCCGTGACATCTGGTTTGCATGGATAGCTGACTACTCTGGAAACGCGCGCTTCACGACTTGCGATGCATCAAGTTATGACACTTCGATGGCATTGTACGAAGGTAGTGGTGACAACCAAGTCGCATGCAACGGTGATGGAGATGGCGATACTGGTTGCCAATCCTACTACTCAGCGTTCGACTACAACGTACAAGAAGGCACAACCTATTACATTCGTATTGGTGGATGGCAAGGCGCAGCTGGCGCAGGCACGTTGACAATCGAATAATATCTCGAACATGTTCGCAGCACTTATTTGTTTAGTTTTTACAGCAGGCGATGGTACTCCATCGCCTGCTTTTTCACAGGAAGAATGGGCAATTGTGCAGTCATTGAGCCCAGCGGTTCTACTGCCAGATACAACAAATGCTTTTGAACAAAACGGTGACGCTGCAAGTCTCGGGCAAGCCATTTTTTTTGACGAACGCTTCTCATCCAATAAAGAAGTCTCATGCGCCACTTGCCATGAGCCAAAAAAATATTTTACCGATGGTCTCGCTGTTGCCGTAGGCACTGGGCAAACAACGCGCAACTCTCCTACTGTCTTAAATGCAGCACATCAGCGGTGGTTCTTTTGGGATGGTCGCGCAGATACCCTATGGGGGCAAGCAATTCAAACGATGGAACACCCCGCAGAGATGGACTTTCCCCGTGAACAAATCATTTCTACTATTGCACAAGATGAACAACTCACCGCTGGCTGGAATGTTTCTTTTGGCAAATTAGATTTGGATGACATCGATGGCAATTCTGCAAAACTTGCAAAAGCTCTTGCAAGTTACATCACAAAACTTGATGCGACCGAAGCGCCCTTCGATGCGTTTGTCGCAGGCGACAAAGATGCAATCTCAGATTCCGCACAAAGAGGGTTGCAATTCTTTATTGGAGACGGCGGTTGTTTGCGTTGCCATTTTGGACCATGGTTTTCTGATGGTGCATTTCATTCCGTTGGTATAGCACCGCTTGAAGGCGGACCTTTGAAAGATGCCGGCCGAGCGGGCGCTATCGACAAACTTAAAACAGCACAGTTCACTGCCGGTGGCGAACACAGTGATGATCCCGCAGGCATCCGAGCGACCATCTCCAAGCACATTGCAAAACGGCGGGAGGATTGGGGGTCGTTCAGGACCCCAAGCTTACGCAACGTCGAAAAAACTGCACCATTTATGCATGCCGGTCAACTTGCTACCTTAGAAGATGTCGTAGAGCATTATTCAACACTAGAAAATTTTGTAAGCGCGGACCATCACCGGGAAACAATTTTAGAACCACTCAATATGAATGATCAACAAAAACTTGACCTGATTGCTTTTCTAGAGTCTTTAACTGCGCCGTTGCCAGATAAAAAACTACTTACGGCTCCAGAGTGACTTCGTCTTGTGCGCGCTCTATTGTGTCGCCGTTATTAATATCAAAATACAGTTCCCAGTACCCTGGCATGCTCAACAGCATGCCAGTTGTTTTGTAACTACCATCCTCTTGCAACGTCGTCACTGGATCGGTCATCATGCCGTGGCCGTGGGTAGGCATCGCTGCGTCAACACGAAGTGATGTTACTTTGCCTTTACCTTCAACCCACGTTGTCAACTCAAACACTTCGTTGAGCGGCATTTCTTCTGGCGCAGGGCTAAACGTGACCTTCCAGTTTCCCGCATTACTTTTCACGGTGTGGGGAGGCGGATTTTTTTCACGCGTCCAACTTCGACCGCGACCAAACGTAGCTTGCCATGTTCCATCAGGTCTATACAGTTGCGCGCGGTGGTTGCCCCAGTCAACAACGACAATCATTCCATCATCGAGAACGGTCATGCCCGCCGGCTTATACATCTCATGAGGCGCGTAGCCTTTTTCGCCAAATGTCAACAACAGTTCGCCCTGAGGAGAAAAACGTTTTATATTCGAAGCACCAATATCGGAAACAAGAATGTTCCCATCAGCTTCAATTTCGATACCTTGCGGTTCAATAAAACCCGTAATTGCTTGCAGTATTTTAACATCGGGTAACGACGATTGCGTAACTGTTTCGGCAACGGCATCAACTGCCCATAGAGTTTTACCGTCAAGAGCTACTGCAATATCCGAAGAACTTGGCATCATGTTTGCGCCGTCGATTGGTCCATTCAAAGATTCATGACTTTGTGATTTCTGAAACTTCACCATGCCAGGAATTTGTTTGAACGGGCTTTCTGCGTCGTGCTCGTACATAAATGTTTTTAGATTCCCGTCGCCAACAATTTTTATCTCGCCATCATCAATCCACAAACCGTTAACCCACCTAAATTGATGTGGTGCGTTTCCTTCGCCGCCAAAACGAGTTACTGGAATTGGAACATCAAGACCCGTTCGAAACAAATAGATATCGCCAAGTTCTGGTTCTGCAAGAAGAATGAGGTCGTTATGCGAATCAATGTGTTTGCCAAAATGTGCGATGTTCGAAATCAATGGCGCGCTTTCTGATTCACCCTCGCCGAGCTCAAAAATTTGCACTCGACCTTCGAATCCTTCGCACACGACAATTTTTGTTCCATCAGGTGAGATGTCAACAGCATTTGGATAATGCAATTTTCCTTCACCCTCATGCGGAAGTAGTGCGTGGACGCCCCACTTGCCCAGCCAGTTTCCTTCGAGGTCATACTGGTGTATCGCATGCCCATACACATCAGGAATGAGCCAACCGTTGGATGTTTGTGCCGGCACTCCTGCATAAACTACGTCTTCTGTGTCCCAGCTTGGGCGAGCAACAGCTCCGGCTCTAACTTCACCTGATTCGTCAAATTGCAGCTCCATTGGATTTTCAACGGAGGCAGTGCTGATTCGCACACCTTCAGGCGTGATAATGACAATTTCGTCGGCCATTCTGTCTGCTACAGCAATAGTTCCGTCAGGGAGCCAGATTGCATGGGCTGGCTCAAGAAAGCCATCGATTTGGCGTAAAAAAGTGCCATTTGGGCTTAACAACAAGGAAATCAGTAAAAGTGAATTCAACATTTGCATATCCTAACAGGCATCATTTTGAGCTGGTAGAAATAAATATAGCAAATAAGTTTCTCTTTTTTTAAGATGAATCATTTTCTGACACAGATAGGATGCTCGGTCAGAACTTTTCACCGGTAAAAGTTTGATAGTCATGCGTCTTGTACTGTAACACGGTTTTTGAGAGAAAAGCTTTTAATTTCGTCAGCGGCATGCTTCTTTGAATTCTTTTTCGAGCGATCGGCCGACACGCATCTTTGCATGTCTTGCCGACGCGAGCAGTAAGTACAAGCACTGCAAGTGACTGGCCTGCTTTTGGAATCAATCCGCCCATTGACGGCACTTTAGAGGCAATCCATTGTGTTGCATGTTCTGATACATCTGCGAGAACAACGGAGACGAATACACGCCGCACGAGCCGAATGGTACTGATTGAACTCGGACGGACACCGTACTGCAAAGCAATACCGCGCATCATACGAAGTTGACGCCAGCCTACTATGGCGCCATCAATCATCGGCCAGGGCGATATGCCTACAAATGCAGCAATCAATACTGATTCTTTTGCAATCGTTCGATCGACTTGTAAGTCAATCAGTACTAGTTTTTTTATTACAACGTCACGCAATTCTTGCATGGTCCCGGCACTCTCTAGAATATCGCCCTCTTGCAAACGTATTGATTGTACCCAACGTGTCGCTAAACGCTTGGCATGATTGATATCATTGCCTTGAAGGGCTGATGCCAATGCATCTACCCTTCGTATAGAAAAATATCCAGAGAGTTCAGCGAAGCACACATACATAAAACTAGAGAGAAGCAATCCAATGCATGTAATTGTTGACCAACCCATAAAACTGCCTGCATCAAATGCCTCACGAATGAGCGCAACGCAGCCTAGGCATGACCATATAAAAATACCACCTATCACTCCAACGAGCATCAAACATAGTGCATAACGCTTCATACCCAACGTTATTGGTCAAACAAGAACTTTAATTTCAAACAATTCCTCTGAGGCATTTTTAGAAAGACATTTTTAAGTCCCAATTCTTTTTATGGGGAAACGGCAAAAATGGCTTTAAATGAGATTTGATCGATGGTTCTACCAAGATACTCGGTGATAGTCACCAAATCTTCTGCAGCGTTTGCAAAAGCACTCGTAGCCCCTGGAGATGGAGTCATATTGAAAATTACGCCATCACCCTCACTAAACTTAGCAGCGCCCATAAGGAGTTCACCTTTTTCCTCATCGATAAGTTGAGGCCGAACGCCAGTTGTGTGATCTGCAAAATCCAAATCGTCCAACTGCATCGAAGGGACTATTTTAAGCACTTGTTTCAAAAATGTTTTTTTGCCATGTATTGGAATTTCGTAGCCAATGTTTTCATAAATAAACTCACGAATGTCCTTGTCTTTCATGAGGTGAAACAATGTAGTAGCAGTTCCCTTTGTAAAGTGAAATGATTCCATAAAACCAAGTGCAGTTTTTGCATTAAAACGTTCAAGAACTGGCAACATCAACGCCGTTGGCCCAAATCGAGTTGTGTTTGGTTTTGTCATGTCAGGGTCGCCATGAATTGCCGCAAAAGGAAGTTTTGGATTTTGAACGGTATATACTTTACCGTTGAGCACTTCAGGCGCAAAGTAAAAACTTCCAGAAACTGGTAGCACCGAAAAATGTTTCCCCTTTCCCATCGTTTGTGCAAGATGCAGACTATAGGTCCCTGCCGAAACAACAAGGAATTTACAGTGCAACGTATCCCCATGCTTTACCTTCACTTCGAACCCATCTTCAGTGCGTGTAATTTTTATCGCCTCAGTTGACAACTTAACATCAACCGTTTTATCCTTCGCACCCTGCGCTTGCGCAACACAGTTGTCCGTCATGCGGCCGTAATCAATCGCCCATCCCTCGGGGTTGTACAAACCAAAGATCTCGTCGTCTCGTTGCTTACCGTTAACAAGCGCGACATTCGGTTCAATATCTGCAACTTCAGTCGCATTTATTTCACGTAGTGTTGGATATAAATCAGAAATCGAAGAAAAACGATCTTTAACAAACGCAACTTCTTCTTCGCCAACTCCTAGAAGCATTTTCCCGTAATTTCTTTTTAATGTTTGATCGCCCGATCCATTATTGACAAACTGCAACATCATATCGGCACCCCCACGAACGTGTTCCGCTTTTTCTCGGTTGTAGTTCGTTTCAATATCACCGCAATGCAGAGTTTGACTGTTGCTGTGTGCATTTGAATTCAATGGATCGAGGTGGTCGTACTTTTCTATCAAGCACATCGATTGAACATCACTATGCAACGCTAAATCGTATAGCAAGGTTCCGCCACTGATTCCACCACCAATAATAAGTACTTCATATGTTCTATCTTCCATATCTGATAGAGTAACAAGTTAAGGAGCACAACCATGCCATTAGAATTCCCCCATTTTTGCACAGACAATTCACTCGTTTCTAAAGTAGAAACACACTGCATTGGAACGAACGACCACGGGCACGGCACTTCCGTCAGTGATAACATCGAATGCCACAGTGTCCGGCTTGCTGAAACGCAACCAGGAGGTGTTTACGATTGGCATCCAGCTCCAAGAAAACAGTATGTTGTTACACTTAATGGAACAATTGAATTCACCTTTGGCAACGGCGAAATACTCGTTGTAAAACCTGGTGATGTTTTTCTTGCAGATGACCTTGAGGGCAAAGGGCACAAATGGAGAATTATTGGCGAAGAACCATGGCGACGCCTGTACGTTCACCTCGAAAAAGCCCCTGCAACCTAATCTAACAATGTTCTTTAGTCGCCTGCGTTTTGCTTGGCGTCTTCAACCCCGATATCTGCTTCTTTTGCTGGACCGGGCGCAACTTTTGCCTCAGGTAAATCCGCTGTTTTAGCTTGGTCAACTTTTGTTGGTTCTTGCTTATCAGCTTCCTTATCAATATCGTCACCGATACCCTTAATGCCTTTTTTGAACTCAACAATAGATTTGCCCAAGTTTCGGCCAACTTCTGGAAGTCGTCTGCCGAATATAAGAAGCCCAATAATTACGAGAACAACGATTTCCATGCCACCTGGCATACCAAACAGTGCTAAAAATGAAGTTGGATTAAGTAATGTGCTCATTGTGAATTTCCTTGACTGCGGAATGCAGGTATGTCATTCTATCATGCGGGCGCCCGCTCACCAACACATTTGCCTTCACTTTTGGGCAGAAAAGGCATCTCTGGTCGATGAAACAACCAATATGAACTATCGAACAATCGCTACTGTTTCCCTTACTTTTTGCCTTTTTGCGTGCACAAATCAACAAACGACCGCCACTAAACCCAGTTCTGCTCCTGATTACACGAAACCACTTCCTACGGGGCAACCTGCACTTCGAAAAGTTGCAAATAGCAACTGGCCAAACCTAGGCGTTGCTTGGGAAGAACGTGATTTGTTTCTGCAAGACTCAATAGACAATTCGATCAGTTGGTTTGACGCACCTTCAAGTAAACAGTGGTTCCCAATCGAAGACATCACCCATGAGCAGGCAAAAAATTCTCTCATCGTGTTGCGAACAATCATTGCAGAATCGAATTCAAAAAAAGAATTCCTCGAACGAGTTGAAGATCGATTCAATGTTTTTGAATCGGTAGGTTGCGATAACGAAGGCACTGTACTTTTTACTGGGTACTACTCTCCTGATTTCCAAGCATCAACAAAACCCTCGAGCACGTTCAATGCCCCGCTGTACACAAGACCAGATACCCTTGTAACCGACCCTTCGTCAGGTGCGCCACTGGGAAGAAAAACTGCAATTGGAACTCTCGAACAATGGCCCGCAAGAAAAGAGTTAAAATCATCCGGCGAACTTGAAGGCACAGAACTTGTCTGGGTCAAAGATGATCTCGATGCCTACACTATCCAGGTGAATGGCTCAGCGCGTTTGCGAATGAACGATGGCGAACTCATGTACATCGGATACGCTGGCAAAACTGATCGTCAATACACTGGGCTTGGTCATTCGGTTCTCGATGCGGGATTGCTTCCACCTGAAAAATTAAGCTTGCGCGCCATTCGCCGCTTGTATGATAACAACCCTGCGTCAATCAACAAACTCATTGACAACAATGAGTCGTTTGTTTTTTTCCGAGAGTACGGTGGTGAGAATTGGCCTGCAGGGTCCCTTGGTGTCCCAGTCACGGCAGAACGTTCAATTGCGACCGACAAAAAGATATTTCCTCGCGGAGGTGTTGTACTTGTGGATACGACTGTCCGTTCACTCACTGGCGAAAAAAAAGCGTTCACCCAATTCATGACTGACCAAGACACCGGTGGAGCGATTCGAGCACCTGGCCGTGCTGATTTGTTCATGGGTATTGGGCCGACCGCTGGCATTAAAGCTGGTGGCCAATACGCCGAAGGAAAGTTGTATTACCTATTTCTCAAGCCAGACTCAATCGCGATTGTTCACGACTAGTTTTGGCGGCCACGCGCGAACGGCTTTGCCGTTTCGCTCATCGCCTATCATTTTAGTTGTTCCGTCAAATCCTATACACGTGTCAAAATAATGCATATCGCGGGATGGATCGAAACATGCGCAAAAGTTAAAGAAAACGTCGCCAAGATTCTGGGGATCAACATCGCTGTCCACTGCAAAAATAATCGAAGCCCGCTGGTTTTCTTGATGTGCTTTTTGTAATGCAACCGCACCATCGCCACCGTTTTTCTTATTAATCGAAATTATTTTAACTGCACCATCCCGTGGAGTTGCGTTTGTGCAATCAAAACCTATCTTTCCACCTGCGCCAACTTCTGGCGCAGCATGATCAAGAATATCAAGCGCTCCACGAACAACTTCGATGTCATCCTGGATAGCAATCCCACTAAGTACTTCAAAGACAGCGTGTTCATCGTGCACATCCACAGTTTCATTTACTACGACAATGACTTTTGTCCAAGCAATTTGACCTGCACCCCATAGAGCATGCATCACTTTTCGCGCATTTTCTTTGTACTGCGAACGCATCTTGACGAAAACACAGTTGTGAAACGTGCCAAACATTGGCAAGTGATAATCAATGATGTCTGGAATCATCACCTTCAACAAAGGTAACATGATTCGCTCTGTTGCCTTACCTAAGTAATAATCTTCTTGTGGTGGTGGCCCTACCACGGTTACTGGAAACACCGCATTTTTTCGGTGCGTGACTGCCGCCACATCAACGAGTGGATATCTATCTGGCATTGAGTAATAACCTGTGTGGTCACCAAATGGGCCTTCAAACACTGCTCCTTCGCCAAGTTCGCCATCCTTTGGTTCCCAGCCACAAGGGCCACAATCTGTGTTTACAAATCCTTCAATGACCATTTCACTGTTTGCAGGCACCCAAAGCGGAACCGTTTTTGCTCGAACAAGTTCGATTCCTTTCCCCTGTAAAAAACCTGCCATAAGTAACTCGCTCATGCCTGGTGGAAGTGGACAAGTTGCTGCGTAAGGCAAGACCGTTTCGCCGCCAAAGCAAATGGCAATTGGCATTGGTTCACCAATCGCTTTCCATGAACGCCAATGCGCTGCGCCATCGTGATGAATATGCCAGTGCATTGCAAGGTGCGTTTCGTCGACAAGTTGTGAACGGTACATGCCAATGTTATGTGATTTTGGTTTTGGCGCATCTCTATCGTCCGCATGAATTGTGTGCATTCCTGCGAACGTAATAAATCGCCCACCACCTACAGACGTTCGAGATTGTTGTGGCGAATAATCATAGCCAACCTTCTGCGGGTCTCCATCGAATGGCCAACATTTAATAATGGGTATTCGAGTCAAATCAACATCGCCATCTGCAACCAATTGCACAACTTCTTGACAACGGCCATTCCCCTTGCTGCGCTTTGGCTTCATGCTCATCAATGGCTTGAATTGTTTTACCATTGATACAAGATCAGACAGCCCCGAAGGTGGGGTTATGTTGGTAAATGATGCAATCGTATTGGCTATCTCTTCAAAACATCTTCCCCCAAATGCTTCTTCCATTCTGAAGTAAGACCCAAACGTATTTATTGCAAGCGGAAAATCGCAACCACGAATATTTTCGAACAACAATGCTTGACCCCCGAGTGTTTCTCGCCCTGCATCGAATGTTTTAGCAGTCATGCTAGGCGTGGGACAATCCCTCACTGCCTCAATCTGCGCAAAATTCGTAACATCAAGCATCGGGGAAACTTCTTCGGTGATGCGGCGAAGTTCGCCTTGTTTTTCTAAGTGGTGTAAAAAAGATTGAAGACATTGATGGTGCATAGTAGGAATGGTACACTCTGTGCGTGGCTGCGATACAACTTCAAGGTGTTGAAAAGGTTTATCGAGGCAAAGTGCATGCACTTCGCCGAGTTTCTATCGATGTGATGGACGGTGAAATATTTGGGTTGCTTGGACCAAATGGCGCAGGCAAATCCACACTAGTCAAAATCATCATGACTGTTATCCACGCTTCGAATGTTTCTGGCACACTTCTTGGCAAACCAATCGGCGACCGTAAAACGCTTGAATCCATTGGATACCTTCCAGAACACCACCGCTTTCCCTACTACTTGACGGGCAAACAAGTGCTTGACCATTATGGGGCACTTTGCAAAGTTGGACGAAAAGACCGAATCACTCGAGCGTCTTCATTACTTTCTCGCCTTGGACTTTCTGGCTGGGAAAACAAAAAAGTAGGGACGTATTCCAAGGGAATGCTGCAGCGACTTGGCATTGCACAAGCACTCATGAATGACCCAAAATTGTTGATTCTCGACGAACCAACTGATGGTGTTGACCCCGTCGGCCGACGTGAAATTCGCGACTTACTTGCCGAACTTCGTGAAGAAGGTAGAGCAGTATTTTTAAACAGCCACTTGCTCAGTGAACTTGAAATGGTCTGCGACCGTGTCGCTATCATGGTAAAGGGGAAAGTTACCATGCAGGGCACGATTGACTCACTCACCGTTGATTCGAGGCGGTACGAAATTACAACTCTAGGTTCGATTCCAGAATGGGCAATAGAGTTAGCAGATGATGTTTCAGAAAACTCATTTACGCTACTCGGCGATGACCCTTCAAAAATCCAGCCAATTCTCGATCGTCTGCGTTCAGAAAACATTATTATTGTTTCAGTACAACCCGTTCGTGAAAATCTAGAAGACTTGTTTATGCGAGCAGTCGATAACACTGATGCGCCAGGAGCGATCCGATGATGCAATTCAAAGCATTGCTTATTGATGCATACCGACAACTGAGTGCTGCAAAACTGTTTTGGGTAACTGTTGGCATCTCGGCACTTGTTGTCGTCGCTTTTGGGTCAATCGGGTTTAACTCAGAAGGCATTTCCATTGGCTTTGGGGCATACCAAATTGAATCTGAACAACTAAACGCTGGTAGCCCGTGGGCTCGCGGACTCTACATTGGTATTTTCTCAAACTTCCTCGTTAAAATTTGGCTTGCTTGGATTGCTACCGTGCTTGCGCTCATTTCTACGTGTTCAATTTTCCCTGAATTCGTGCATAGCGGTTCTATAGAACTCACAATTTCAAAACCAATTGGTCGGTTCAAACTATTTATCTCAAAATATATTGTGAGCTTACTTTTTGTCGTGTTGCAAGTTGCAATTTTTTGTTTTGGAATTTTTCTGTGTGTTGGACTGCGAATCGGTGAATGGAATCCTTTGATTTTTTCCGCTATCCCCATCGTCGCTACATTTTTTAGTTACTTATTCGCTGTTTGTGTACTCGTCGGGATCTTGACACGTTCAGGCATTACTGCCCTTCTTATTACTGGCATTTTTTGGATGCTGCTCTGGTCGGTACAAACTTCGGAAGTCGTACTCAATCGTTTTGTTACAAGGTTCAATGTTGACATTGAACGTTTTGACGAAGGCATTATTACAACAACTGAAGAACTTACAACAATTCGTGCAAAATCTGAAACTGATTTTAGAATTCCTAAACTTGAAAAACGAATCGAGACGTACAAAGAAGATAGTATTGAAGCGCAAGAATCTCTTGCTAAACTCGCGCCCTGGCACATGCCGGTAGAGTTAGTGCTAGCCGCTTTGCCTAAAAATGCACAAACTATTGGATTGCTCAACCGTTGGTTAAGTGACCCAGACGGGTTCGACATTGGCGCAATCATGAACGGAGACATGCGTGCCTTCGAAGGTGAAGATGTAAAAGAGTTTGATCCAACAACACGTGGCGCACGAGACCGAGAGGCAAATCGCAGGATTCAAGAAGATTACGAATCTCGTTCGCTTTGGTACGTCCTTGGAACATCCCTTCTTTTTGAAGGGTTCGTTCTTGGACTGGCATCGATGTACTTTTCTCGAAAAGATTTCTAAAAATCTTCCCAGGAACGCACCAGCATTGCGTTTTACCTAAGAATAGTTAACTGCGAGTTGAAGGCAGTCCCAATTCTCTTCCGCGATCACGCGCAGCAATAACTGCCTCTTGAATTGCTTCGGGCACACCATTGGTGTTCATGAAGTCTAAAGCAGCAGCAGTTGTTCCACCCTTGCTTGTGACGGCTTCTCGAAGTTCCCCAGCACTCCTGCCATCTTGAACAAGTAACTCTGACGCGCCAAGCACTGTTTGTTGTGCGAGTTCTGTTGCAACCTCCAAAGAAAGCCCCGCGCGTATGCCACCTTCGATCATCGATTCAGCAAGCATAAACAAATACGCTGGCCCACTGCCACTAACAGCAGTCACTGCATCCATAAGTGATTCATCAACATCAACAGCGACGCCAATTGCAGAAAACAATTCCCGTGCAAGTTCTGCATCTTCATCCGATGCGCCATTACCGAGTGCAATTCCCGCAGCACCATAGCCAATACTGCAAGGCAAGTTTGGCATAACTCGTACCACGCGGCCGTGACCAACTGCATCAGCAAGCGTGTTGGTGGTTACGCCAGCTATGATGGAATACACGACGTCAGCGCGCAAATCAGCAGAAACCAAATCGAATATCTGCGGTTTTACAGCGAGCAGCACATACGTAGCCCCTGGCAGTTTATTTGCGGATGCAAAAGTTTTGCAGCCCAAGTGTTCAAAAAAAAGGCGATTCACTTCATCTGGCTCAGCAACCGCAATTGAAGAACTTTCCAAGACACCGGCGTTAACTGCGCCCGCGATAATCGCTTTTGCCATGTTTCCCCCACCAATAACTGCCATTGTAATATTCATGCGTTGTAAGGTACACTATCCACATGAGCAACGGCAAGGTCAAGACCATCGCACCACTTCCATTTGAATCGCCTGTCACCGAGATTGACAAGCAGCTGCAAGCCATTCGCAGCCGTGACGACGTGCAAGAATTTAACGGTGAAGTTGAAGAATTGCAAAAAACACGCGATAGCCTTCTCAAAAAGATATACGACAACTTAACACCATGGCAAACTGTTCAAGTTGCCCGGCACCAAAATCGGCCTCAGACCACAGACTACATTCGGATGATTTGTCGAGATTTTCGTGAACTGCACGGCGACCGTCATTTTGGTGATGACTCTGCGATCATTACTGGATTTGCCCGGATTGGCTCGCATAAAGTCATGGTCATTGGACATCAAAAAGGCAAGGACACCGACGAACGAATTGCCTGTCATTTTGGTTGTGCGCACCCAGAGGGCTACCGAAAAGCACTTGCAAAGATGAAGTTAGCG
>CEOP01118920.1_pt1 | contig 17153 bp, 19 predicted proteins | sample 361301 | NCBI WGS metagenome assembly CEOP01 (sample SAMEA2619548, study PRJEB7988) | marine metagenome | biome: marine biome (ENVO:00000447); feature: deep chlorophyll maximum layer (ENVO:xxxxxxxx); material: "saline water (ENVO:00002010), including plankton (ENVO:xxxxxxxx)" | depth 55 m
CATTACCAATAATGGAAACGTAGAAGACTGGCCTACTTTGGCAAATCACACTTCTTCATTGCAAGGTAATGACCGTATTTGGGAAACTCTACCTGGAATGGGACAACTAACCGGTTGGAGTGTAGAGTGGAGAACTGTCAAACAAATCGGCAATGACTTGACAACCGATGAAGCTTGTGTTGAAGTTTCAGCAATGCCTGGCAAGACGTCTGATGAATATTCATTATGGCAAACTGCATTAGAAGAGGCTCAAGACGGTGAAATGTGTGCTGTAACTCCAGATGGAACATACATAATGCCAAAGATGGCACCATACCAAACTATTGAGATGGTAGCAGTTGTTAAAATTTCAACCGAGGCAAAATTGGATACTAGATATGTTGGTTTGAAGGTTGTTTCCAAGGCAGGAGATATGACTGAAGGTGGAGATTTCGATTCTTCTCCTTCATGGCAAGGTGATATGCTTGATAGCAATGAATTGATTTTACAACTTCGCTTGAGAGCACCAGACTTGGTAATTAAAGAAATTATCAATCCATCATCATTTAGTGGCGATATTGATTCGACAATTCCAATTGGAATTATCCTACAGAATACTGGTAACACACACGCAACAGATATCGAAATAGTTCTATGTCAATATGATGATGCTAATGAGCAAGACATTATTGATGAAATAGAAAGAAACGGATGTGCAGAAGACAGTATAGTGATGCGCCAGGTAGTTGGAGCATTATTAGCCCCAGATGCATCAGAAGACGCCCAAGAAGTCGAGATATACCTTCTATACCCAGTTGTTGCTGGAAGTAAGGGGATCTATGTTGTAGTGGATCCTATGAATGAGATTGTTGAAGCAAAAGAAAATAACAATATCAGAGCGGTGTCAGAACCTTTGGAATCTCCAAGTCCATTCTTAGACGTTGCTGGACAAATTGTTGGTAAAACAGCATTACCATTTGTTGTAATTCTGCTGACATTATCATTACTAGGTGTTGTTTACTTTGTTGGAAAAGGAAGACGAGAAGAAGTCAATAAGCGATTGAATGAACAATCCTCTCTGATCTCAGTTCTAGAATCCAAAGAGTGAGTTCATTCTTTAGGCTTATAGTCGCCTAACCACCAGTGTAAACTGGAGTTTTCAACTCCAGCAATAATGTGGCCAGCCCTTTGAGATAGTTGCCTTTGAAGCCTACTACTGACTTCATCCATCAATTCATTCATCTGCTTTTGCCCGAGTTGAAGTTCTTTACTCAAAGCTGTAAAATCGATACGTTTTGTTGGTGCTTCAATGATGGAATGAACCATTGCCCTTTGCTCATATATATCGAAATCAGCATCGACAGCAACTGAGATTCTATTTCTAATGTGTTGGTGCAGTGAAATAATAGCATCTCTTTGAGCATCCATGTCTTCGAGAATATTGTTTAATTCTGCTAAATGTGAAACTCCTTCGCCAACAGATATTTTCTTTCTACCACTAACAGACTCAGCAACTTTCAAACTATTTTCGGGCAATGATTTAGATAGCCTCATAGGGCCTCCTAGAGGTAATTTACGTTGTTCACAATGAAATAAGTCAGGGCCTAGATCAATACGTAGAGAAATTGATTTTTGGACAGAATAAATAGTTCTTGGAGGTCCACCTTTGTCACTGGGAACTTTCATCTTAGCAACAAAGTCTCCTCGTTCTAATTCTTTCAAGTGTTTCATTATGGCTTGCTGACTTACTCCGATTAAATCAGCCAATTGCATTGGATAGTGAGGTTCTCTTACAAGTCGTTCTAATATTTGCCTACGCACCTTATTTTGAAGAATAGATAACGCAAGGTCCACATCAACCATACTGCTCAACCTAAGGTTACCTAGATAGTACACCCTTTTGAATGCGTCGAAACCTCAGAAAAGGGTGCCTCTAAAGATAGAGTAACTCAAAAGACCGATTCCAATTAACAATAATGGCGTTGTAACTCCGCTTTTCAATGTCGCTTCATACTCCCAATCTACTGAGAATTGTTGCAAAGATTGAGAATCTTCCCCTCCTGCTACAAAGCGGTATTCTCCAGGCTCAGGTGTCCATTGAATTTCCCCATCGGATGTATCTCCACCTTCTATTAGGGTGACAGAGTTCTTGGCGCACTCATAATAATCATTTTTCAGCTCACAATTTTCAATTTGGTCTGCTTTAGCAATACCAATCCAAACCCCGTCTTTAGCCCAGGAAATATCAACAACAACATCAGCAGCAATCGCTTCTGCAGGGATTTCGACAATTTCTACCGACATGCCCCAATAACATGTTACTTCTTCATCTCCCGGCCATGGCATTCCGTCATCGACAGTACAAGGAGGAAGCATAGTATCGACACTATCTGACTCTACCAATTCATTATTCATTCCAACCAATGAGATTATCAAAAGTATAGAGCCAATTATACCTGCAGTGATACGAATGTATTTTTCCATTCCAATCACTCACAAATCATCCCAATCTTTCCATGCACCAGATTTAGGTTGACTATCATTGGTTTTAAGGGGAGATTTATTGCGTGTGTCCTTGACCACTTGTTTTGTCTCAGCCGAAGAGAATTGCTTATCATCTCCCGAATCCCAAAATGCGATATCTTTAGAATTACTGGTTTTCTTTGGGGTACTTTGTTCAACCTTTACTTCATTATAATCAGCGAATGGATCACTAACTCGCTTTTGGGCTTCATCAACATCTCCCTTCATCAGAGCAAATACTTGGTCAGTAGTTAGTAGGGTGCCATTCTCAACACTTTCGCGCCCATCAACAAAATCTTCTGATTTAGAAATACCAGTATCTGCAAATGGATTATCTACAGGTGGTAAATTATTTGCATTCTCAATTTTACTCACCGTCTCAGGGGTCAATTCAGAAAGCGGCATTATCATACCATCATAATTAATCATCATTACCTTTGATTTATTCCTATTTGATAGGTATAAAATCAAGGCAATTGGAAGGGCAATGAGGCCAAAGCAGCACATGCCACCTGCAGCAATAAGTCCGATTTCACCAAAGATATTCCATTGAGCCTCAGATACATCAACCAGCCATATTGTTGCATTTTGACAGCCATTTTGCTCCAAACATTCCATCTTTAGTACGTATTCGCCTTCTTCAGTGACATCCCACTCTTCGATGAAATAATATTCTTGTCCGCTAGTATCCATTGGTTGCCAATCAGTAGGACATGAACTTGGCTCTAGTGATTCACTTGCAGGCGATGAACCGAGCATTTTAGTCAATGATATATTTCCATAATCGCCGTCATTTAATCCAACAGCGACATAACAGCTCGAATCTAATTCACCAATCTCGCTATCATCGCCAGTCAAACTTACTTCACTGACATTTCTTGGATTAAATGCATTATCGATTGCATCAGATTGTCCAAAAAGCATAACTGAGCCTATGAAAATACAGATTAAACCAAAAATAGCGACGCGGACAGACCAAGGATTTGCCTGCCCAGAAGCCTTCGCCATGCTAATTCGTTTTCATCTTCCCAAATCAATCCTTGCACAATATTATCATGCAAGTCCTAATTCAGCCAATTTTTCTGGCAAGTAAGTCTCAGTTACGAAATCTAAACCATATTTGGCGAGAGATTGTTGTTCAGCCTTCTTATCCAATTCTAACATCATATTAATTTGGTCTTGCCACCAACTATCTGCAAATCTAGGGTCTGATAGTTCAGCGTTTAATGCTTCGATGTCTTTTTTCGACAAGTCATCACTAGGGAGGTCATAAGCAACAATATCATCAGCAGTAATTCCTAGGTAGGTGGCGCTTGGAGTCGCCAAATATTCTGAAATATGAGCGGTCTTGATAGCACCATAAGCAATCGAAGCAAAAATTCTGAAAGACCATGGGTCGCCGTCGAGGAAGACGACTACAGGCAAATCCCATTCTTCACTCATACGTTTGATGATTCTACGAGTAGACCTTGCTGGTTGCCCTTTAAGATGTAATAAACCACATCTGTAATCTTCATCAAAGCCATTTTCAATCAGTCTGTCAAACATACCACCTGTCTCGATAGCCATGATGAAATCAATATCATTTTCTAGCAATTCAATTTTCTCAGTTTCGACATTATATGGCACTCCATAACCGGAATCTCCAACATCATCTCTAGCATTTATTGTCATCCATTCTCCTCGCCGATTTCTTTCACGTAGAGTCAGGTTTCCAATCATTCTAGCACCATCTTCTTCAGGCCTTAACTTGAAATCTTCACGAAGACATTTGGTGACAATTTCTAAATCCTCTGCCAAGTTATTTGATTCATTTTGACTTCCAAATTTACCAAGTCCCCAAGACTCTGAAATATAGTACATTTCTCTTAGAGTTGAAGACTTACCAGCGTCTATCATTTCTTCTATGAATTCTACAACATACAATGCTCTAAGCAATTGCTTTGCAGAGCCAAGGCTTGTAGCATCTCTAATCGACCTCTTCTTTCCGTACTTGTATACTCCTAGTTTCTTATCAAAACCAATATTGGTTTTAGTCCTAACTGGTAATGTCATCGTAGGAGGTTCTCCGCCGACGATTTTATCGTACATTTCCTTTACAACCATGTGCATTGCTTTCTTTGTTTCATCCGATGTAAATCTTTGAACCATCACAAATCACCTCCAAAAAGAGTACTCTGCCCGCTTGGTGGCGCAACTTTAGGTTCTCCGAGAGATGCGATTATTTCATCTAAATCGATTTCAGGCGCATCCGGATCACTCTCAACGTCATCAATTGTTTCTGTTTGAACTTCTTGATTATTATTTTCTTGATTTATTTCTTTCATAATCTGTTCTTGGTTTCTTATTTCTTCTAGATACTTTTCATCCATCTTCATAGCACCAATGACTTCTTGAGAACCCCGATAAAAGATATCGGTTTCAACCCAATCACCCTTTTCTAAACCACTAAGGCTGTATGAGATTACAATCCGTTCACCAGGATCTAAAGTCTGTAGTTTCCATGCCCAAACACCCATCGCTTCTTTTCTTCCTCCGGTTTCGTTGTCAATCATTTTAGCGTCAGCCTTTTCGGGCCAGGTTGCCAAAATTGTATATGCTCTTGAACGCGAGGTGTAGTTGTATAGAGTGATGGAAACGTCAGTATTTTTGGTTTCTTTATTCCAAACAGTACTCGTTTCCCCGATCACTGCGGACATGATTTTTGTAATAGAGCCTGAAAGGTTAGGTATTGGTTTATCTAAAATTTCAGCAGATTTCGCAGCAATCGCTGGTAAAATATCATTAATCAATTCGAACTTTTCTTGTGTCTTAGCCATTTTCTTTTTCTTTTCAAGGTGCTTTCTTAGGCCACGACCCATTTCTAGCATCGCTTTTCGGGCTTCTTCAATGACTTCCTCATTTTCAGCTAAGGCTTCTTTTGCTTCAGATGTAAATTGAACATTCGTACTTGCCAAGTGAACTAGAATTGCTGCTGGGCCTTTTGGCACTCCTTTAGCACCAGGTTGGTCTAGTCCATATTGTCGCCAATCTACACTTTCTATTGCCTTTGTCAAAAGACAGCCACCTTGTTGATACATCAGAGGAACTCGATTTGCAAATCTTAGGACTTCAACCGCTTTATCACCGGGCATATCTCCGCCAAAAATTAGTCCAACCTCAATTTGATATGGATTTCCTTGTGAAACATTAGGCGCTCTTGTCATCGTTGTTATGAATCTTGAATCAATTGTTTTAGAGAGGCCCTTTTTGATCAGCATTTCTTCAATTGGTGAGAGACAGTTTGTAGGAGGGTTTAGCATCTTTACTGGCTTGCCATTAAACATTCTTTCACCTTGAAAAGCCTCAAGCAATGCTCTGATGTCATCAGGTTTCATCTGCTTAGGCTTTACACTAACATCGAGTTCGGCAGCAGAACACAATTCTTTTGCAGCCCTATTTGAGACGCCCGAGAAGTTCATTCGAAGGAACACAGATAATCTTGAATCAGTCGATTCATTGAGCATACGTTGCAATTGGCCAAGTTCAATTCCATGAGGATGAGGTTTGATAGATTCTACCTTAGTAGGTAATCTTTCAGTGACTCTAGGCCAATGGTGAACTTCTCCATCAGGGTCGATGAAATTTATTTCAGCATGAGGATTTACGATACTGGTCATTCTAAGGTATTGCCAAACGCTTTGCCTACCTTTTTGATATTTAGCTTTCAGTTGAGTGGTTACTTCCAAACCATGTTGTTTCATAGTGCCATCTTTAAGTTCCCAAAGTTCCCTGCCCTGATTACTCTTAACGGCTTTATTTTTTCTAGTATCCAATCCAATATCTACGACAGCCGCAGTTGATTCTGTTGAAATTTTAGAACGTACATGAGTTGGTTTACCAGTGGTTAACTGACTGTACATGACAACTCCTGTAATTCCTATTCCTTGCTGACCTCTAGATTGTCTAATTGCATGAAACCGAGAACCAAATAATAACTGTCCAAACACCTTTTCAATACTCTTCTGAGGGATTCCGGGGCCATTATCTTCAACTTTTAGTTCGATGATATCCTTCTTCAAGTCGAGTTTTTTTATCTCAACATTGATTTCCGGCAGAATACGTGCTTCTTCACAAGCATCTAGTGCATTATCTACTGCTTCTTTGACAGCAGTTATCAATGAACGTGATAAAGAATCAAACCCTAGAAAGTGCTTGTTTTTCTCAAAAAATTCAGATATTGCAACTTGTTTTTGATTTGATGCGAGTTTTTGTGCGATTCCAGCCATACTTAGACCTCCACCTCTGGTCCTCCTTCGTCCCAATGACGTCGGGCCAGTAGTGATATTGTTCCTCGCATGTCGACGGTTCTTAATCCTAATACTACAGCAAATCTCCATTCAGCCGTTTCAGGACCCTTATTCATTTTCGAATGCTGCGAGGTTCTTAGAAATTTTACGACTCCTTACAACCAGCCATATTGTTAATATAAATGAGAGAATGATACTTATCGTATAACTCAAACCCTTCTCTTTTGTTTCTATGGCGCCAGCAATTATCCTTGTCTGTGAACCCCACCACACATACATCACAGATGGAACAATCATAGCAAAGTTTCCAATGATGTAATCCTTAAGTTTTATTTCAGTTGCTCCAAATGCATAATTCAATATCCCGTATGGAATTATCAAACTCACTCTAGCCAGTGCTACAGTTTTCCACTTATCACTGGTTATCGCTTTTTCTAATCCTTTTAATTTCGGATTATTATCGAGTAATTTTTGGGCGAAAGGATTGAGCCACCTCTTTGCTAGTAAAAATGGAATAATAGCGGCAACCATCGACCCAATCCAAGCGATCATTACCCCTAGAGAGAAACCAAATAAAATCCCCGAAAGATACTTGTGAAAACTCGCAGGAATTACTAGGACTCCAAAAATAACATACACTAGAATGAATGCTAAAATCCCCTTTACTCCCGAATCTGCGAACCAAGAGATTTGTTCTATTATCATAGTGAGTAATAATTGAGTAATACTCATCGAAAGGATAATTCCACCAATTACTATCAGTATTCCAGATGATGCGATTTTCATCTTCATTTAAATCAACCAAACAGGCGTTCCTGCCATGATGTTATGATGCCGGTGAAAGCAGAAGCAGCCACAGTCAATGGGCTTGCAAGGTATAGTTTGCCGGGCCCGGAACGTCCTTGGAAATTTCTGTTAATAGCTGAAACACTAACCTGGTCCGGTGATGTAGAAACACCGGGTCCAGCACCGATACAAGCGCCACAACCAGGGTCGATTAATTTGACACCAACTCTCTCAAATAACTCATGCCAACCTTCTCTTTCTGCTAATTCCTTGACTATGCCTGAGCCATATTGGATAAAGAATTCGACGCCATCATGCACTTTAAGTCCAGCATTTTCTGCCGCTTGGCATACTTCAGCATAGTAAGCAATGTCGTCTTCTTTACCAGCAGTGCAAGACCCACCATATGCAATATCAATTTTGACATCACCAATTTCAGAGATATATGCCCCATTTGTAGGGTCGCTTGGAATTCCTTTGTCGGGATTTCCTGGGTGGGCAACCATCGGTCTGATTTGATCTAAGTCGATAAGGTGAGTTCCACCATCATATACTGCACCATCATCAGGAGATACACTCATTGTTTTCTGCTGTTCAATGTTTAGGTTGGGTTGCGATTTTTTCATCCAATCATATAATGAATCGTCTGCTTCACAAATACCAGTTCTTCCTGAGCATTCTGTGGCCATATTGCAGAGGGTTGCTCTTTCATCAATAGATAGGCTGGATAGTCCTACGCCTCCAAATTCCATACTTCTATTCAAAGTCAACTCTTTTCTTGCATGGTCTGCAAGAATATACAGAATTACATCTTTTGCAGTACATCCATGAGCCAAGGTTCCGGTCAATTCGAATCTAATAGATTCAGGGACTTTTACGAAAGTAAAACCAGCACTGATTAGATTGGCATATTCTGTTGCACCAACTCCCCAAGTTAGTGCATTTGATGCTCCACCCATACAAGTGTGAGAATCAGTAGCTTGAATGAAATCTCCAATTTCAATAAATTCCTCTCTGGCTACCTGATGACAAATACCTGGTGAGACTCCATCGACAGCAGAATAATCTCGTACTCCGGTGTGCTTTTGGAAACTATTTTGCAGGTCTCGAAGGGTCTGAACTTTATCCATAAATGGGACAAACTTAGGGTTGTGATGAGCATATAGTAAGTGGTCTTCAAACACAGCATACTTAGCAGGATTAGGCAGAGTATAGCCATCACCATACTCCTGACTTAAGAAAGTATGAACTTGGGCAGTAGTAAACTCGTGAGAATATCCACCTTGGACCTGTGCAATGACAGGGTCATTTGGTTTTACACATTGACTCTTGTCTTGCCCAACTAAATTACGAGCAATGATTTTCTCAGCCATGTTCATCGGTCGAGTAGGGGTCTCTATTGGCGGCAGAGTGAAATCCTTATTTTTTAAGGCCTTAGCAAAAGGAAATAATCCACCTTTTTCAATTACTAATTTCGTAACATCATCATACCTGTTAGTAAATTCTTCTAGTGGAATTTCTTCTCCTCTTTGCAACCTTTCAAGCATTGAATAATCTCCCATTAATTGTCCAAGGTTGATATTATTTCTTTCATGAATTGGAGCAAATGAAGATGCAATGACAATATTTATTCCAGCCCAACGCTCACATTGTGCTGCCGTTTCTCGACTTGAGCCAGTGCCTTTCCTTTGACCAGAAACAATAACCTCGAAATTTCCGTTGATCAAAGCATTCTCTCTAAATACACGTAACCCGTTATGTTTTAGGCCAGCATAAGCATTTTTTGCAATCTCAGAAGGGTCGTGATCAAAACATACCCAGGCAGGAGTCATAACATCTGTGTTGATATCATCGAGTAAATCATTTGGATTTATATCTTCCATTTTGAGGTTCAAACCTTCATACAACTGCTGTTTAATGAGATCTAAATCCTTGGTGAGAAATAGCACGCGCTTATCATTTGCCAGCGCAATTTTTTGGGGGGGCCAATTTTCACGCATAGCAACCATTCTTCGGCAAAATGCAAACATGTATAACCGTTCTTCTTTGATTTATAAATGAATAATTTAAAATCTTCATTTAGATTTGAATCAGTTTGATTATTTCAATCATTTACGAACCTTTTCCCGAATACACATTTACGCAACCTTCATATAAGTTCGTCTAAGGGGTTAAGAGTGTTGCCCTTAATATAGGGTAATTTAATGAGAGAGGGAATAAAATGGATGAACAACAACAAGTAGAAGATATCGTAAAATGCAGTGACTGTGGAAGTAGAAGTTTGACACGTGACGAAACACGTGGGGAAGTCGTTTGTGACGACTGCGGATTGGTTTTAGAGGACAATGTCATTGACCAAGGCGCAGAATGGAGAGTTTTCTCTCCTGAACAAGGAGATCAAAGAGCCCGTACTGGTGCTCCGATGACCGTAATGCTTCACGACAAAGGTTTGTCCACAGATATTGATTGGCAAAATAAAGACTACTCTGGAAAAACCATCAACTCAAGATATAGATCACAATTCTATCGAATGAGAAAGTGGCAAAAGCGAAGCCGTGTGTCTAATGCTACCGAGAGAAATCTAGCAATGGCTCTAGCTGAGTTAGACAGAATGGCAAGTCGTTTAGAATTGCCAAAATCTGTTAGAGAGGCAGCGGCTGTAAATTACAAAAAAGCAGTTGACAAGCGACTTATTCGTGGACGTTCCATCGAAGGGGTTGCAGCGGCATCACTTTACGCAGCATGTAGGCAATGTGGAGTTCCAAGAACTCTTGATGAAATCGGGCAAGCATCTCGTACTGGAAGAAAAGAGATCGGCCGAACATACAGATTCATGGTTAGAGAATTAAAAATGAAGATTATGCCAACAGGACCTGAAGATTATATCTCAAGGTTCTGCTCAGGATTAGGTCTAGATGCTGAGGTTGAGGCTAAGGCATATGAATTGATCAAGGCAGCACAAGAAAAAGAATTGACAAGTGGAAGAGGACCAACAGGAATTGCGGCATCAATTATCTACATCGCATCAGTTCTGTGTGGTAAGAGAAGAACCCAAAGAGAAGTCGCAGAAGTTGCTGGAGTTACCGAAGTAACAATCAGAAACAGATACAAAGAATTGATTCAAAATCTAAATATCGAACTAGATATTTGAGTACCAATTCAAAGATATTCGTTGGTGTTCAATTTATGAGCAAGAGCAGGGCAAGGCTATCGCAGGTTACATTCGAGAGTGTTGCCACATTACTAGTCGAAGCATTGGAAAGGGGCACTCAATCGTGGCCATTACCCAATCCTCCGATTATAGATAGCGATTTCCCCCCGATACACCCTCTTTCTCCACAAGATATTATTGAACAAGGACTTGGATTACTTCACTCCGATAAAGGAATGTTTGACTCAAAATTGAACTCTGTAGTTGACTTGATTGTCCCTCATAGAATGAATCTTACCGATGACCCATTTGAGGTACATCAAAAGTGGTTAGAGAAAAGAGTCGACGCTGTATCTGAGAGAATGGTTTTCTTAATCGCTACAGAATGGCTTGCGCAATCACTTGACCCAATCGCTCCCAATAGCGACAGATGGTGGGTTAGTTTGTGTTTGATAAATGGAATGTCGACAGTTCCTAGAGGACAACCAGTGCACCAAGGTTATCATTTGTTAGAATCGATTGCTCTTGCTGAGAGGCCGGGGACCTGGCATACTCAACCAGAAGCAGGTCCACAAAATGTTGACTGGAACCCCCATGCCAAAATACCTAGAGTGACCAGCGTTGTAGCTCACCAGGAAGGAATTAAATCGGCTATTTGGCTTTTGGAAAGACTTGAGCAAGGCAATGATGACCGCAGAGAATTATTGGTAGAATGGACTAGATTATTATTGGAAAGACCTGCTTTGATTGAATCACTAAAACTTTCTGAGATATTGATGCGAAGAGCCCTAGACAGTTCTGTGGAAGTGGCTGTTAAGATTACTTTATGTTTGGCTAAATTAACTGATTATGATAGAGATATTGGATTGGCATTGAGTCAGAGGCTTGCTGAGCGAGAAGAAGTAGAAGTTAGGCGCGCGATGGCAGATGTTTTGACAAGACTTTTCCGTAGACTATCCACAGATGCTTTACCTTTCTTTGAGAAAATGCTGGGCGATGATGACTCAGTTGTTCTTGCCGCTGTGAGTTCGACAGTTGGAGATTTGAAATTTTTCGATACTGACCTTTGGGCTGATAAAATGCTAGAACTCAGTAAACACCAATTACCCTTAGTTAGAAGAAATCTAGTTCAAGGACTTAGAGATTATATCGAAATGTTCCCCGAAGACGACAGAAATATCTTGCCTAATTTATGGCAAGACGGTGATGAAGTTGTAAGGACTAGAATGAGAGAATTACTAATTCGAATGGAAGAGGTATCTTCTGAACATTTCGCTAGCAGAATAACTGCTCTACAAGAAAAACAATGCTCATTAGAACCATTGTGGGAACAACTTAGATTGAGACGCCCCGAAAGGGCAGAAGTTTGGATTGAATGGTTGTCAAAGGGTGGAGAATTACCAGAAATAGTTGTTCCTGAGAGACACAAGAGCACTATGGAAGAACCGGGTGAACTTCCAGAACTTGGTGAAGCACTCGAGACATTAGACCAAGAATTAGGCTTCTTAGACTGATTATTCCTGCTCGTGAACCTTACTTTCAGATAAGGGGCCATTGACGACTAACCACACATAGGATGCGTTCAATATAGAAAGAGAACCGGCCAACATGACAATCATTCCTGTTGTTTTAGGAAAATATTTGTCAAGTTCAAAATGATTGATTGAAATTACAAATGCATAACACACAATTCCAAAAATCATCACATGAAGCCAACTCTTCTCTGGCCTTTTCCAAATTTTGATAGTTGGAATCAGACCTTTTTGAGCAAATGTAAATCTGAACCAAGACACATATAGGCATCCAATTCCAATTAATCCAATCACTCCTCTGGTAAAAGAGCGAGATTCCCAAGGGCCTTCGGGAGCGAGATCAAAGAAGGTTTGAATTATACATATGAGCCCGACCAATGCTAGATTCAACCACTTGATATCCTCGCCCATGGTAAGGCATGATGGGTTATGCTTGAAAGCATGTGCATGTTAGCACGATTTATGGCGGCAGTTGAAGATGCTTTGATTGTAGCCGGTGGACTTGGAACCCGAATGTATCCAGTAAGTGCATTCCTGTCTAAAGAGTCACTTCCACTAATCGACATCCCCGTATTGATTCATTTAGCCCATGAGGCTAAAGCGGCTGGGGTCAAAAGAATCCATATTATTTCATCGCCCAACAAAGATCTATCTCCGCTGCTAAAAGACATTACACACCTTCATTCAAAAAGACCTGAGCTGGATGCAAAACTATTTTCATCATTTAGCGATATTGAAATTAAAGTACATATTCAACAACAACAATTGGGCCTAGGAGATGCAATATCCTGTGCATTAAATGACATCAGCGGTCCTTTTTTGGTTCTATTGGGGGATAATGTCATTTTGGATAATCATTCCTCAACAAAGAATTTTATCCCATCTAATGCTAGTAAACTACTAGTCCAATGTTATGAAGAAAATAATCTTCCTTGTGGGGCGATATTACCGGTTAAGCAAGAAGAGGTTTGTAATTATGGAGTGGTTGAGTTAGACGGCGACCGAGTCAAAAAAGTAGTAGAGAAGCCTAGTGTAAAAGATGCTCCATCAAATTTAGTATTGTGTGGAAGATATCTTTTCACTTCAGATACAAGAGACCTATTAGAAAATGTATACACAGCTGAGAAATATGGTGAATTACAATCTATTGAATTACAAAATCATTGGATGCAGGGTAAAGGCTTCATTGGGGTAAAATTAGAAGGATTTAGTTGGTATGATTCTGGAAATCCATATTCTTGGTTACAAGCCCAAGTAGACCATGCTCTTCAAAGGCCAGATTATGCAGAAGATTTCCGAAACTGGTTAGAAACTAGATTGAGATAGTCATCTCTGACCAGGCTTCCAAAATGAGAGTGGAATTGGAGCGATTCCTTGAGCACAGCGTAAAGCCAAATGGTCTGCTCTTTCATTCCATCGATGCCCTCTATGGGCTTTCACATGCTCCCATTCCAAATCACAAATCGAGATTACTTCCCTCCAAAGGGTCTGAAGGGTTTCAACCAATTTGGTATTTGCCTTTGCCTTCCATTTCCCTGTAGCAAGATTTCCAGCATACAAAGAATCAGTTCTAATTACGGCAGGCGTTTCATCACCATTGACAAGTAACCACCTCAACGCTTCAGCAAATCCTGATAATTCAGCAGTATTATTCGAGCCAATTTCTGCACCTAGGTAATTATCGCTTCCAGAACTGGTTACAACTACGCCGGAAATTTCTTCGATAATTTCTCCTGTACCTTTACCAAGCCCATTATCGCCTTTGACAACAACAAGACCCCAAGCAGCAGGCGTATCTTTGCTAACGTTTTGATTTTCCAAACAGGAACCATCGACATAAAGACTGATCATTTCTGCACGGTTCAATATTCTCACTCGCCAATTTCAGCCCTGTATCCACTAGCATCCATCAAGGAAGAGACTCCACTAGCATCATCAAGCTTCATCTTAACGATCCAACCATCCCCATAAGGGCTTGAATTCATTAATTCAGGAGCATCATCTAGGTTATCATTAACAGCAGTAATTTCACCTGCCAAAGGGGCAAAAATAGGGGAGGCTGATTTCACTGATTCAACAATTGCAAACTCATCCATTTCACCCATTACTTGACCAACTTCTGGTAACTCGATATATACAATATCGGTCAAAGCATGTTGAGCATGGTCTGTAATTCCAATAATTACTTCATCTCCGTCAACTTTAATCCATTCATGCTCTTTAGTATAATACAAGTCTTCAGGAATTTCACTCATAACCATATCTCCTAAATATTGCCAATGTTAGGTGATTGATGAATGTTCGTAATCATAGAAATAAGTTATTCTTGTTCAGAATTGATTTCTTTTTCCAAAACTTTTGATTCTAATACAGCCCAAGCATTGCCAACTGCAGAATCATTTTCGATTTCCAGCATCTCTTTTTGGATTCTATCAGCCATTTGATTTTCATCTTCGTCGGGAAAATAATTTTTTAGATACTTGTGATTTTGTTTTAGCAATCTACCAGAGGCCAAACAAATCAAAGAAATCAACAAAAATAAGTGGCCAAATCCAAGTTCACCTATTTCCATTCTTCCTTGTATCAAACCAAAGCCACATGCTAAAATTAGCCCGAAACCAGTTCCGTAAAGTAGACGAGAAGCGGCTTTGGCTGGTTCATCCATAATAGGTCCACCCTAATCAACGCAAATCAATATGTCTCTCTCATCAATTTGTGAATTTTATATGGCAAAAGTGCACGATTTACAGGAGTGACTTCTAAAATTCTACCATCATCTCTTCTTCTAATGTCTTGCAGCAAGGGATGTCTACTTTTTTTGTGAAGAGTAAGTAATGTCGGCTTATCCACTTGCAATGCACTTCTTACACAGTTAACAAAGTCCTCACTTTCTACCGAGAATTTACCGATTTCATCGATAACAAGTACTTCACATTCTTCTTTGGCATAATTAATTGCTGGTATTGCAACCTCTTCCAGAGCCTTGAGATCCAATCCATATCCAAGAACTCTCAATCGTGAATCAAAGGTTTTGTGAGCAATTACTCCTTCTTCATCGGTAATAATATTGATTACTTTGTAACCCAACCTTTCACCATTTTCTAAAATTGGTTCTGTTCTCATACCACCGACAATTGGCTTTCCAGAAGGATTTCCTCGAATATTAATTTCCCGAGTACGTTCGTCAACAAGCATCTCGAGAACCTTTTCCATAACGGCAGATTTACCACTTCTAGGTAAACCTGTAATTCCTATCTTTGGATGAATTCCCATATTAATCAACCTTGACTACACAATACCCAGTGGCTTATCAGTAATAAACAATCTTGTTGACAAATAACATAACATGATTTTCTTAAAAGTTATGATATTGGGCAGAAAACTTCCGGAAAACAACATTAACAGCCGTGAAAGGGTATTTTGTCATTAAATCGAAAGTATAGATTCACTGTCATTATATGATTTCCAAATACTTTCAACCCATTCAAATAGTTTTGACATAGTAACTTTATCGACTCCAGCATGTTTCGCTATTGACGATAGTATACGCAACTCTTTCTTATCATATTCACCATCAACAGCAGATAGTAAAGCACCATCTCTCAATGCCAGTTTCAAACCTGTCTTAGATAGAAAACTAATCGTTTTTTCAAATTCGGGAGGGTGATTCAACATATTTCGAATATCTACGCGCATTTCTGGATGTAGCATAGAAGAACCCATTATGGATTCTATCAACATCAATTCTTCTTGTACCAATTCTCCATCTATCGATGCGATAATAACCATTAATTCCGCATGGGCTTTACGCTCTTCTATACTCAAATCATTGAGCGAATTGGGGAACAAAGGTTTCACTCCGAGAGGTCATTTAGTAAATCATAACCGCTCTGCATCCATGAATAACCTTCTACGGTCCAATTTAATAGTCTATCAAGGGATTCTTCTGACAGTCCAAGATGTGTAATTATTTCTTCCAAAACTTCTCTTTCATCATCATCTACTTCGCCATCAGCAGCAGCCATCAAAACAGCGTCACGTAGGGCTAATCTGCCGGCTTCATCACTAAGTCCAGCCAAACACTCATCTAGTGGAGGTGGTGATTTTAGAGCTTCTCTAATCATTGCGCGTTGATTTGGAGAGAGAAGTGCAGTTCCCAAACGTTGCTCAAACATTGCCATTTCATCAACTGTTAATTCATTATCAACTCTGGCCATAAAAGCGAGTAGTCGAGCATAAGAAAAGCGTTCCTCACGAGATAACTTGTGAATGGTATCGGGCAACATGAATCGAGCGTGTAGTTCATCACCCATGAACTTCACGCTAATTTTGATAGATTAATCCCCATATTTCAGTATAATATGGAATACCCGAGTTCATTCTTCTTCATCGGTATAACCAAAGACGAACCATCTCATTGCAGCCCATGTAAAAATACCCCAAATACACATGTTGATCAAGAAAATCAATCTTATTGGTAATTCAAAAATAATCAATAAAGAGTCATAGCTCAGAGTCGAGGCCACCAAACCGAATGAATAAACTGAGATTGCCCTAAGCAGGGTTTGCCTAATGTCTCTTCTACCATCAAATGTGAACCACCTATGAACAAAGTGGGCAATAGTGCTAGAAAGAATCCAAGAAAGTGTCCAAACAAACGTTTCACCAACATAATCGATGACTGGCGTTACGCGAAATATCTCCCAAGAAACCCAGAAGATAAGAGTATTGAAGCCACCCGCTGTAGCAAACCTTTGTATTGTCCCTCTAGGAAACGCCTCATTGATTTTCACCTTTTTCAAGAATAAACCTCCTTGTGCGTCAATCATCTAATGTGATAACATCGCTTGGTTTACCAGTTAGGATATTTCTTAATGCTGCATTATCCTTTTG
>CEOP01023159.1_pt1 | contig 17150 bp, 12 predicted proteins | sample 361301 | NCBI WGS metagenome assembly CEOP01 (sample SAMEA2619548, study PRJEB7988) | marine metagenome | biome: marine biome (ENVO:00000447); feature: deep chlorophyll maximum layer (ENVO:xxxxxxxx); material: "saline water (ENVO:00002010), including plankton (ENVO:xxxxxxxx)" | depth 55 m
TCGGCCAGCCCTCTGTGAAAGTTCAAACTCAATTGTGCCAAGTCCTTGATAGCCTCGATAAACAACCTCTGTACACACAAGACGATCATCCGTGAAGAAGTCGAAGTCAAAGTTGTAGAGCTTGCCTTCGTGTTGCATAGCCCGATCGATACCTTCTTCAATATCTGACTGCTCAAGTCGCGGTCTTAAAACTACAACTGCATCTACTGCCAGCGTATCTTCAGGAAAGCGCAGTCGAACACCATCCTTACGAGCTTCAAGAAACTGCCCATTTCGAACAAAAAGTGATGCGTGCGGCCAGTACCCTGGTAGAAATAAATTTGTCGCGACACCATCGTGTCTCGTAATCACAACATCCCCAGCCTCTAGTAGATCTACGATTTTCAGTCGCATCTCTTTATTCAGTGCGGGAAGGCCACTTCGTTTGATACAAGACAATAATCGGCCACTTGCTTCGGCGATTGCGAAGAATGCGCGTTCCGCTGCAACTTTATTGCGGCGTCGAAATCCATGCAGACGATACCGAAGTCGGCCAAAGAGCCACTCTCTTGGATTGACGTCGATTGCAGATTCAACGTCTGGGATCAATGATGCGGCTGGACCAATCTCAGGATCATCTGCAAGCAACTGCAACTCTTCTCTCATTTCGACTGCAAACTGCTTTGCATGCAACAAGTGCCAAGCGTTTCGCGGACTCGTCAGTGATCGGCGGATGTTCGTAAAACTTTTTTTAGGAATATGATATTCTGGAACCGCTTCATTCAACTTTCGCTGCACAACGCGATCTACCGCCATCGTAGTTACTAGAAATCTCGCAGCCCGAACCATCGCACATGCAGCTGGATACACCACGGCAAACGCACGATGATGTCCATGAAACATTGCCTCATGACGGAGTTCTTCGACACATTCCTGCAGGGCTTGGCGTGCAGTTAAGAAACGAACAAACCAATCGCGAAGCTTCTCCTGCTCACTAGGGTTGAAGTATCCACGCTCAATTGGCTTCTCAATAATTGCTTGGAATGAAGAATCCTCAAGTCTGCGAAGTGCCCTCCCAGCTGACTCTACTACTCTCGCTGCTATTGAAAGCTCTCTACAAGGTCTATCACTAACTTGCGGATGTGAGTAATGCCGATTCATGTATCAGTATGATAGCTTAGGCATTTTATTGGATGTTCCAACATACCTCTTCTGGGTTAGCCCTACCGTCCTCTGTGCTTTGATAGAAAAAACGTCCTTTCTTAAGAAAGGACGTTTCATAAATCCGCAGGGATGAAAGGTGGAAAGCTACGTAGTCACTCATAGTTAGGCCACCTAAAAATTTAAACTACCTATGTAACTCAACAGGTATCGCATGTTCCTGTCAATAAAATATCATGGTTATCCATCTGAAATCCTTTTGGCAAAAGATCTGATAATCCGCCTGGGCATCCATGAATATCAAATAATCGGTCGCATGCAGTGCAATGAAAATGATGATGATGGCTAGAAGCAATACATGATAATTCGTAACGATCAGCCCTTCCCTGCACCTTGATACTCTGAATCTCATCCATTTCTTCCATCCGACGTACTGCTCGATAAACTGTACGAAGACCGATAGAATCAAGCTCTTCCAAGGCTGATTTTTGCATTTCATCTATTGAAAGAGGTCGACCAGCATTAGTAATTATTGATCGAATAGTCTCGAACTGTTTTGTATTACGTGTTTCTTTCAAAATTAGTGTACCTAAAGTGAATTATAGGATGGTTGCTGTGCACTTGTTGCGCAGCAACCATCCTATTAAGTTAAGCAATTCACAGAAAATGATTAACCTTCACCATTGTCATCATCATCATGGTCGTGGTCGTCATCATCATCATGGTCGTGGTCGTCATCATCATCATGATCGTCATCATCATCGTGATCATCATCGTGGTCGTCATCATGGCACTCTCCCCAGTCCGCCATAAGGTCTAACAAATCTGAAACATTTACAGTTCCATTTTCATCTAAATCCGTATCACATCCAGAGCAAGTACCCCAGTCACCAATAAGGACTAGAAGGTCTGCTACATCAACATGACCATCAGCGTCAAAATCGGCATGACATTCATCACCATGGCCATGATCTTCCTCTGCTAAATTTTCTGCGACCCATTCAACTGCTGCTTCATGATCTTCTTCACTACCTAAATGGTTGAAAACGATCCAGAATGGCTCAGAATGTTCAGGAGCTAAAACACCATTAACATCAGCAGCAAACAATTCTAGTTCTACTAGATAAATTCCTGCAGCTGCATTGCCTGTAGGATGATCCATTAGAAATCCAATATGACGATGAAAACTTCCATCACTGGCAACTGCTAAATCGAATCCATCAACTGGCTCTGATCCTATCTCAAAAGATAAAGTACTAAAGTTCACAATGATGGTTTCATCAAGTGAACCATCAAAGCCATCGCCATTCCATCGTTCAAGTCCATGGACAGCATTCCAACCTACCCTTAACTGAGGATCAAAAGTTCCAGGAAATGCTTCCCAGCCAGGCTCATCAGTATATCCAGGTAGACCTGATTCACCAAATTCCGCTTCAAAAACACGAACATGCTCTTCAGCTTCATCATCATCAACGATGCCAGTTTCAATATGCCCTTCTTCAACATAAATGTATACATCGCCGGCATGACCATGATGATCATCATCATCTTCTTCAAAGGCTAGGACAGGACAAGCGACAATTGCGCATGTTAAAGATGCACATATAGAGGCAGTTTTTAAATCAATTAAATTTTTCATATTTTCTTTCTCTTAATTAAAGTTGTTAAAAAATTGACGTAAGTTTAGGATCAAAACGATTTTGATCCGGATTGTTATAAGCGTTACGAAATGACAAGGTTTCTACATGACCATCAATGAAACCATAATTTGCTTCTGCGGATGGAGTGGCGGATTCTCCTGAAACAGAATTTGTTTGAACTTGATTAGAAGCAAGCACTGGTGGCGCATCTGGAAGTGACTCACTGACCCACCAATTTTCAACATGGACGTGATCTGCTCCTGCAAACGAACCAGACCAAACCATTGGTAAAAAATGAATAACATTAGCTGGATTTTTAATCCGACTTAATCTATCTGTTGCTTTCTGTGGGTCGATTGCTGCATCTGGCGAATGTGTTCTTGATAGATAATTATTCCAGCCGTAACTGGTACGACGAAAACGATCTAAAGTACCTTCAATTGGAATGTCCCAAAATGGACTTTTATCTAGCGGAGAACGGACTACTTTATCTAAATCCGCGCCATAGTCACTCATGATATTTAACCAGGCGATTGACTCATTTGCAAGTCCACCATGAGACAGACCTGCATCAGCAAATTTACCTTTGGAATCAATCGCATAGTTATAGTGAGCTGTTTGTAATGATCTAAGATTTGACATGTCACTTGAAACACGAGACTGGTGGAGGACTAAGCTTATCACTGTAAACAGTAAACTCATCAGTAAAGCCACAATAGCTACTACAACAATCAACTCAATGAGAGTAAAGCCGTTTTGCATGCATTTTTGCGCAGATACTGGCTTTCGAGTTAATGATCTTAAATCATAATTAATTGTGTTTGATGTTGAAAACATGTTAACTAGCAAGAGTTTACACTAATGACAATCTAATGTCAATAACTATTGGCATATAATTGTCATTAATGGATGTTAAGTATCAAGCGGCAAGGCATGAAGTTGAAATTCCTCGAAGCGCTGGAGGCCCTTAAACATGAATATCCATAAGAAAAACGCCCTTTCCCAAGAAAGGACGTTTCCAAGTAGGGATAACTAGAGACAGGCAATATCAGGGGCAGTCATTTCCCCAAAAACCAATTAGATTTAACAAATCTGCAACGTTAACGTCACCATTACCGTCTATATCTTCATCGCAACCATTGCAAGGACCCCATGCACTTATGAGTTCAAGAATATCCTGAACATCAACCATGCCATCGCCAGAAATATCTGCGGGGCAATCAAATTCTAAATCTATTCTAGCCGTTTCAGTATATTCAACACCTTGCGTACACCAAAATAATCCCCAAGTGAGACCTTGCATGTTTATGTCAAGAGAAGTATCTCCAACAGAAATCCGACTTGGGTCCATTGGGGCAACGTGCTGTGCATCTACCCACCCTTCAAGCATTGGGTCTAAATTTTCGAATAAATTTAAATCTCCCATATGGACAACGGGCGCATTAGCTGATGTCACTTGCAATTGACGATTGAGTGAAATATTAGTTTGGTTCTCGAAATTTAAGTGAAACCCATAAAAATCACCCGGCAATAAACTAAAGTAACTTTCATAAGGATTTTTTACATCGGGATCTACATAGATTCTCCAAGATGCAGTCATCTCTATGTAATCATCACCCACATCTAACATATAGGTGTACTCGCCAATAATAGGTGCGCCTAGTTGCTGAAAATCATATACAGGATATGTTCTTGTCCATTCCACGCCATCTATAACTTGTAAATCTCCAAAATCCTCAAATTGACCTCCAGGAACAAAGGGGGAGTCTGTTGCCTCCGAAGACAAATGAAACATCTCACCTAACAAGCCTGCAAAAGCGGAACTCGTTATACACAAACTTGCAACCATATAAATACTTTTAAACATCACGTTCTCTCCAGATAAAAAATATACTCTCCACAACTTCTGATTACTCTCTCACATATGTTACAAGAGTATCAAGAAAATCGATAATGAAAATTACACTAATCTTCAATCTAAGCATGCTTCATGGACTTACTTGTAACATTGTTACTTTAGGCAACTTCTAGAGTGTTGTAGTGCGCACCAATAAACACGAATAACCATAAGAAAAACGCCCTTTCCTAAGAAAGGACGTTTCATAAAGCGGTGGGGATGGGATTCGAACCCATGAAGAGGCGAACCCCTTACCGGTTTTCAAGACCGGCGCCTTCAACCGCTCGGCCACCCCACCATAGGGTTTGGAATTGCGGTTCCTGATGTGGAATTGTACTACCATAACGGCAGAATGCGAACCCCAACTTGTGCCTTCTTGATAATTTGCGCCCTGCTTTCTGGATGCAACTCCTATAGCAAGGTATCGCTTACAGTTTCTGAAACCTATGGTGAACCCGTAGCCGGCGCTTCGGTGCAAGCAGCGCCTATGTACTTCTTTAATCCAAGCGATAAAAACTACATCATCATCGGACCATACGACATTTTGGAACCGTTTCCCGCAGATGGTGACAATGGAACTACGGACGAAAACGGAGTTGTCGAACTCAAAATCGTTTCTAAATCCCCATTACGACTTACTGTGTTTTCAAACAACTTCGCGCCTTGGAAAGGCGAAATATCCATCACTAAACACGGCGTTGCAGAAGTCAAACGAACTAGTGGAATGACTGATCTCACAGTCATTGCGCATTAATTATCCACAAGTACGAAGGTGTTTCGGCAACTGTTTATCTACCGCGGGTAGATTAATTTGCGTCCATCGAACCGCGTGGGTCGAGTTCGTCGCAGAGCATTGCTTTTGCAAAATCTTTGTTCATACGACCGATAAATTTAATGGAAATGCCTTTAGGACAAGCATCCTGGCACTCTGCATAATTTGTACAAGCACCAAAGCCCTCGTCATCCATCTGCTGCACCATCGCTTTTGCTCGGCTTGAGCGTTCAGGCTGACCTTGGGGAAGTAAACCCAAGTGACCAATCTTTGCGGCAGTAAACAACATCGCAGAACCATTTGGACAAGCAGCCGCGCAAGCTCCGCAACCTATGCAAGCAGCAGCGTCCATCGATTCTTCCAACTCGTCGTACCCGATTGGCACTGAGTTTGGTTCCGGCTTTGGCCCAGAGTGCGCAGAAATATACCCGCCAGATTGAATAATTCTGTCAAGCGAAGTACGGTCTACGACTAAATCTTTGATAACAGGCAAGGCTGCACTTCTATAAGGCTCAAGGTGAATAGTCTGGCCATCGGTAAAGGAACGCATAAATACTTGGCAAGAAGTTGTTAATTTGCCAGGGCCGTGAGCCCTGCCATTAACCACAAGTGAGCATGAACCGCAAATACCTTCACGACAATCACTGTCAAACGCTACTGGTTCTTCGTCTTTCAATGTTAACTTTTCATTTAACATATCTAACATTTCAAGAAGCGATGTTTCTTCTGAAACATTCGACATCTTGTACTTCACCATTTTTCCTTTGGCTTCAGGTGATGCTTGGCGCCAAATACTCAATATAAAATTCATTACTTGTAACTCCTTGTCGTTGGCTTCAACGCTTGGTGGTCTAACTGTTCAGTATGCAGTTGATGCGCAACGTTTTCGCCCATCCACTCCCAAGCCGCGACATATGAAAAGTTTTCATCATCACGTTTTGCTTCGCCATCTTCGTGTACATGCTCCTCGCGTAAGTGACAACCGCAAGATTCATCTCGTTCAAGTGCATCTTTGCACATTAATTCTGCGAACTCGAGGAAGTCAGCAACACGACCCGCGCGCTCAAGTGACTGATTAAAACTATCCTTTGTACCAGCAACTTTTAGCTCTGACCAAAACTCTTTTCGAAGGGCTGGAATCAGTTCGAGCGCTTTCTTTAAATCTTCAGCATTTCGGGACATTCCACAATAATTCCACATAATGTCACCAAGTTCTTTTTGGAACGAAAGCGGTGTACGAGAACCCTTAATGTTCATTAATGCATCTATCTTTTCGTCCACTGCCTCTGCATGTTTTGCAAATTCAGGGTGGTCTTCTTCAATTTTTTGCTGATAAATGTCGCGCAAATAATCGCCAATCGTTTGTGGAAGGATAAAATACCCGTCAGCAAGGCATTGCATAAGAGAACTCGCACCAAGCCGGTTCGCACCGTGGTCAGAGAAGTTCGCCTCACCAATTGCATACAAGCCCGGAACATTCGTCATGAGGTTGTAATCCACCCATAGGCCGCCCATTGTGTAATGTGGAGCTGGATAAATTTTAAATGGCGTTTCGTATGGATCGTCATCTGTGATGTCTTTATACATGTCAAACAAGTTGCCGTACTTCGCTTCAATAACATCCTTGCCATGCTTTGCAATAGCATCACGGAAGTCAAGGTACACACCAAAACCCGTTTCGCCAAGACCATAGCCCTCGTCACAAACTTTCTTTGCTGCACGCGATGCAACATCACGAGGAACGAGGTTTCCAAAACTTGGATATCGTTCTTCAAGGTAATAGTATCGTTCTTCTTCAGGTATATCACGTGGGCGCCGATCATCGCCCTTCTTGCGAGGCACCCAAATGCGGCCATCGTTACGAAGCGATTCACTCATCAAAGTTAGTTTTGATTGGTTATCACCATGCACTGGAATACACGTCGGATGAATCTGTACAAAGCAAGGGTTAGCAAAAAGAGAGCCCTGCTTATGCGCGCGCCACGCTGCCGTGACGTTGCAATTCACCGCATTAGTGGAACGGTGATACACGTTCGAGTACCCTCCAGTAGCAAGTACAACTGCATCTGCAGCATGTGTTTGAATTTCTCCTGTCATTAAATCGCGAACGACGATGCCCCTGCAACGACCGTCTATCTTGACGATATCGTGCATTTCAGTTCGTGGATATTGTTTCACTTTACCCAGGGCAACTTGCTCTTCCAGTGCTTGATATGCACCGAGCAAAAGTTGTTGCCCAGTTTGTCCACGAGCATAAAACGTTCGTTCTACAAGTACGCCACCGAAAGAACGGTTAGCAAGATTTCCACCGTACTCACGAGCAAGAGGCACGCCTTGCGCAACGCACTGGTCAATGATTTGCGTGGATGTTTCTGCTAAACGGTAGACGTTCGCTTCTCGGCCTCGGAAGTCGCCACCTTTTTGTGTGTCATAAAACAATCGCCAAGTTGAATCGCCATCGTTTCGATAATTCTTCGACGCGTTGATTCCGCCTTGTGCTGCAATTGAATGCGCTCTACGCGGCGAGTCTTGAAAACAGAACAGTTTTACGTTATAGCCCATTGCTCCAAGCGATGCCGCTGCTGATGCGCCTGCAAGACCAGACCCGACGACGACGATGTCGTACTTTGGCCTGTTCTTTGGGCCAACTAAGTTGATCGAATCAATGTGGGCACGCCAAGCTTCTTGTATTGGCACGTTTGGTATTTTTGAATCAAGTTCCATATTATTTCGCCACTCCGATTAGTCCTGTTGCAAACGCCACTGGCACTGCGGAAAATCCTATAAACAACACAAGTGAAACCACAATTGCAAGTCCACGAAGTAGTTTATTTCTGTCGGGGTTATCAATGCCCAATGTTTGGAAGAAACTCCAAAGTCCGTGGCACAAGTGTATGCACACGATGAACATCATAAACACATAAAACCATGGCAGCCATCCCGAGCCAAATGCATGTGAAATGTTGGAATACACCTTACCTTCTTCGAACGGTGTCGAGAGCCATTCGCCGAATGTAAACTGAGCGATGTGCACGATGATAAAAATCAAAAGCAGTAATCCAGAAACACGCATCATCCGCGCTGGAAATGTTGAAACAAATGATTTCTTCACGTGGTATTTTACGGGCCGCGCTTTGTGGTTTTGTTTTACTAACAACACAATTGTAAAAATATGCGCGACGACTGCAACAACCAAACCAATTCGCGCAATCCAAAGCACCGTTTCGTGCCCGAACATGTCTTGGCCAATATCTCGAAGATACAACGCGTAGGCATCAAGTTTTGTTGCTCCAGCAAACGCTTTTAGGTTGCCAATCATGTGCATGACCAAGAAGCCAGCCATCATTATGCCGGTAACCGCAACGACAAATTTTTTGCCGACCGCAGTGCCGTAAAACTGAGTTAATTTGTTCATAGAACTTGAATTATACCACCAAAAGGGAGTTTTTTACACAAGACCAAGGGATACAATTGTTGTATCGTCGTCCAAATCCGTTGTATTGCCCCACGTCATCACGGCTTGGAGGAGCCGCTGTACGTCTTCTTCAGCAGTTGGTGATTCAGCAACAAGTTCGTAGACCCGGTCGACCCCATACTGTTCAGATTCGCTGTTTTGTTGCTCTGGAATGCCGTCGCTGAAAATAATAACTCGATCGCCCGGCTCAACAAGAAGTGTTGCGTTTCGATATTCCGAATTTGCATCGATTCCAATCAAGAAACCATCCGGTGTTGGTGGCGCTTCTGCCCTGCCATCGGCTCTTCGAATCGCCCAGTGCCCATGACCTGCGTCAACATACGTAAGCACTTTTTCATCCGCGTCAAAAATACCTACCCAAAGCGTTAAGAAACGATTCATAGCAGAACGTTTCGCAACGAATTTATTTACCGCAGTCACTGCATCTTCTGGGGAACAGCCCATTTGAATACGTGCGTGCAAAAACGCTTGCGCAGATGCCATCAAAATTGCTGCGCCAGCACCTTTGCCGCTTACATCGCCAACAATGAGTGCCATCCTTGTGTTGGACAGCGGGATGATGTCAAGCAAGTCGCCTGATGCTTCTTTACCTGGGCGAAAAACGCGTCCCCAACCAAACACTTCACCAGCGCTCACGTCTTTGGGAATCATTAGCTGTTGCGCTTCACGTGCAGCAGAAAGATCTTGTTCAAGTCGAGCTTGTTCAATTTGGTTTTCAAGACGGCGCAAATTTGCATACGCAAGCCCTGCCATTTGGCAAAGAGCTTGACAAAAACCCGCGGCATCTGGTTGAATTTGTCGTTCTTGTTCGCGTGCATCTAAGTACAAGTACGCAACAAGGACTTCATCGACCATGATTGCACTGCAAATTGCTGAGTGAATATTTAGGTCTGCGATTGATTGGCCAAACCCAGCCGTTTGTCCAGAAAGCATACAAGCAACATCCCCTCGTGATGCTCCTTCTAACAATGACCTACTAAATGTGGTGCCAGTTGCATCGCGTGACTCACCGTCAAGGAATCCCATGACTTGAATCTCTCCGCTTTCGTCAGCAGGAATAAGCATTGCTGCGCGCTGGAAACCCGTTCCACCGATTGCCGATTTTACAAGCAACGCACCAAGTTCTTGCACGGTTGTTGCTTCGTTGATGTCAGCAGAACATTCAATCAGTAACGTAAGGCGATGTTGCGCCAAGTGACCAAGTTCGTTGCGCCCCATTCGTTGGACGCGCGCCTCTACTTCGACACTGTCGTCGAGGGTCTGCATGGCAACAGGTGCTCCCTGCCGAACGCTTGTCCGAAAAACCCATGGACCAATTTGGACCATATTTCCCGGTGTTATTGTTGTATTCGCATTTTTTTCGCACTGCACTTCATTTACAAACGTGCCAAGGCGACTGCCAAGGTCAACGAGGAAACATCCTTCACTGTTAGAAACAAACTGCCCGTGCTGGCGTGATATCGTTGCCTCAGGCAGTTTGATATCGCATTGGGAACCACGACCAAAGAGCAATTCAGCGCCTGGCTCAAGCCAAAAACCATCAAGTTCTGGACCCATGACTGGTTCAAACCAGAGTCGTTGAATTGCTTGTGTTCCTTGCGTCACAGCATATAGGATAGCAGGAAGCAGAAATAATCGGAGGCAGCCACTGCTTGGTGACTGCCTCCGTTTTAGAATTCTCTAAATAAAAGAACCGCGGGGTTGTTTACGAGCTACTCACCAAAGCGTGACATAAAATCAAGTCTACCACCACCTCCAGAATCAGCGCCGATGGTGAACTGGGCGTTAAGGGCTTTCTTGATTTTCATAGAAGCATCAGCCAAATGAGCACGCGTATACGCGTCTTTTGCTGATGCGCTCTTTAGTTGCTTCTGGATACCTTGCAATTGCATGCGTACCAAACTTTGAATTGTTCGACTTGCAGGCGTGCGTGCATCTTCTTCCAAACTAAGTTCAATCAAACGTGCTAGGTGTTCACTTTGCAGATTACGACGCAACGAAGAAATCGCTGGTTCGCGATTTGACGAGTTCTTCGGGATTGCACCAAGTTCACTCCACACTTCGTCCGTTACTGCTTGTATTACTTCAGCAACCGTAAGCACGTCCACGTCAGACGCATTACGAAACTCACCGTCATATAAATGACCAAGTGTACTGGGGTTTAACACCATCGAAAGAGCAGATGCCTGCATACCACTGATGCGTTCATGAATAGGGAATGCAGAATTCGTCATTGCACTTCTTCCGCCACCATTATCCCAGTATTTTTCAACTGTCATTTTATTCAGTAAATCGTTGTCTAAGCCCCATGCTTCATCGCGCATGGAATTTTCGAGCACCATAGTGAGCGCTCTGCGTTGTACGTCAGGATCAATTTCTTCGATAGGATTTCGGTCGCCCGGATCACCTTTGCGCGCACGGTTATTGATCGTTCCACTAATCCAATCAGCCGCTGTGCCCACCGAACCAAATTGCCTGTTTAGCAACATTTCATATCCACTTCGAGCACGGCCCCAACTTTGGCCATCCTTGACCATGCGATCAAGCAAAGAACTACGAAGTTGTTTTACCAAACGAATTTGAGAGTCTGCGTAATCAAGTGGATTCTTGCCCCAGTCGAAACGACGTGAAGAAGGATCACTGTCAAACGTGTCTTCGTCCGTGGAGTACGCCAATTGTGGTTCATTCACTCGCGATAAAATCGCGGGGAGTGATTCATCATCCATCGTATACCCGTATTCAATTGCCCAGTAATCGTAAGGCCCAATAGTCATCATCGTAAAGTCACCTTGGTCTGGACCATCTTCAACGTTAATGTTAATTGGTGAATACTCCATAACCGAACCGCAAATTGCTTCGTGTTCAAAGTTTTGATTATTCATTTCATCCATGTCATACACAGTTGATGCCTTAAAGTTATGTCGAAGACCAAGCGTGTGACCCGTTTCGTGCATGATTACATCACGCAACATCGGGCCAATGAACCAGTCCGGAACGCCATCGAGCATATCGCCGTCGTACGCTTCGCCGTCTTCACCTTCTTCTGCTACTGCGAGCATCGCAAGAACATCGGGATGCAAACGCGCCATAGAAAGCTCAGCGGCTTGGTACGCAGGATACATGCACGCGCCATTTGTTTGACACACTCTGTTTCCAAGCCCATCGTATTCATCATCGCCAATCATTTCAGTGGACTGAGCAAGTGCTGGGTGAGTTGGCATTGTTTGTATTTGCTTAGCAATAGTTTTTCTCTCGAGCGGATCTGCAAGTCGAATACGGGGGTCCCAATTCGGGTGGGTCTTTAACCACTCGCGAGCAGCCGGGTCAAAACTTTCCATCGCAACTTCAGGAAGAAGACGATGCCATGCTTTTGTCCAACCGTTGACGAAACCTTCGTCCATCACGATGTCAGCATCAAGAATGCGGCCCGTTTCTGGATCGACTCGGCTTGGCCCGATTGCAAAACCCATGTCTGCAGTGGTCCATAGTATAAAGTTGTACCGAGCGTCTTCAGGATCCTTATCCATGTGTGCTCCAGTTGATGCGTCTTGTTGGTAGACTTCGATTGCGTTGACGATGCCGACCTGTTCGAACGCTTTGTTCCATTCAAGCACGCCGTCTCGAACCCAGCGTCGATACCTAACAGGAATAGTGTGTTCTAAATAGAACACGATTGGTTGTTTCGGAGGACTCATTTTTAATTTCGGATCTGCTTTTTCAAGATGCCAACGAGTTACGTACCGAACCCATGGGTCATCGTTTGATGCATCACCAATATCTTTAAAAGTCGTATTAAAATAGCCAATACGGTGGTCAGCAATTCTTGGCTGGTACCCAGTATCTTGCTCAACTGTACGAATGGAATACGAGAGCGTACCAAACTGCCCGCCAGCAAGCGGCAACTCAAAAGTCAACTCAACATTGCCTGGAAAACTCTTTGCTTTTTTTAACGTCGCAAGATCAGTCCTTGCACCACGAGTTTGCCCACCAAAAAAGTTTGAAGAACCGTGCAAGAATAAATTCGTTCCGTCAAACACTGGCCCGCCATTGGGGCCTTCAGTAAGAATTGGCACATCAAGAACAACTCTGTCTGTAAAGACTCGGTCGTACCCGCTTTGCGCTTGTTCATCACCAGTTGATTTAATCTCAAGGTTTGGTTGGACAAGCACGAGTTGATCGTGAATTCGAGTCCAGTGTCCATAGACATCGCCAATTTGTACGCCAGCTTCACCTATACCACTTGAGATGGTGTACGCAATTAGAATCGGTTGTCCTTCGTAATCAGGTGAAAGTTCAACAAGCAACCGATCGTCTTCATCGCGATAGAGTGAATACAAGCCGTCATTGCCATCAGTAGAGGAGACCACTGTGTCGTAGCCGTCAGCGACATCTTCAAAAGATGGAAGACTGCCTTGGGAATTAGGCATCGTCATGCCGCCAAAGTTGGGGCGAGATGCTGCATCTACAGGATTTGCTGCAGGTGCGGTAGAGAGAGTTAAAGCGATTGCGATAGTAGTAAACATAGTTTTTCCTTACGAGAGGTACATCTTTCTTGTTCTTTATTCGGAAAGACGATTCTAAAGGCAATAATCCAAGAATTGTTTGATGATTATCGGTCTTTTCGCCAAAACAGCCCTAGAGCCATCGCAGAGAGGAGAAGAAATCCTAAAACAACATAAATGACTACGTCAAATCCACTTTCATTGGCAGTGGGTGCGAATTGCAATGAGACAAGACCAAGCATCGGCCCAACCATGTATCCACCTCCGATGAACGCCTCGTGTTTTCCACCTGCATCGACTTCCGCAGAACCAACTGCCATCGCGTAATACAATGCTGTGTAGTAGGTTACGCCAAACCCGATGCCCAAGATAACTAAGCCAACAATTACGTTTAGAAGAGTGCTTGCACCCAAAATGCATATAAACCCTGTGCCCATTGCAATGAATGCTCCCCATAAGACCGACCATTTCCCATGCCAACACCAGAGAACCCTATCTGATCCACGGGTTCTTACCTCAGGTGCCTGCGCAACGGGGTCAGACACCATATACCACATAAAGGTCGTAGCGAAGACCCGCGAAATCATCCAAATTGCAACAACTGGTGTTTGCCAAAAAATATCCACCGCGATACCTGTAAGAATAAATGGCAACAACGGTGAAAGAACACCATTGATGACATAACTTAAGGGTAACAATACACGTGCACCTTGAAGCAAACCGGCGTACGAAGCTGGAACGTGCTCCTTTACCAAAGACGCCTCGTGACTTGGTGGATTTTTAGGAAACAATGGAAGCACAAAAAGAGCAAATACATTCATCACGCCAAGACCAACAATGACCATCGATGCGTGGTTTTCCATAAGCGGCGCCATCGCAAGCATAACACCCGCAACCGAGCACATCCAGACAAGATTCCACCAACCAATAGCACGTCGCATTTCTGGTCCATGCCTGCCCGCAACTAAATAACTTTCAACAATTGGCCAGAGCCACGCGCTGCAAAAACCTGCAACACCACCCGAAGTCCACATTATCCAACTGCTTTCACTTGTCGTAAACAACGGCAAAGAACACACACCTGCAACAGCAAGCAACAAGACACCCATCATTGCACGCATTGATATATACGGCAGCAAAAAACGCGTACACCTACCAGAGATCATTGCGCCTGTCACATAGACAAAACCAATAAGCAAGTACAACGATAAGTTTTCGCTTTCGCTAAAACCATAATCACGTTTAGCGATGAACGGTAAGCCGTTCCAAATCACGCTCGTGCCTGTGGAAGCCAATCCCGTTAAGAGGAGTAAGGCCGTTAAGGATGTACGCTTATCGCGCGGTTGATTCGCTTGCAACTTGGTAATTCGGTGCTTCTTTGATGATTTGAATATCGTGAGGATGGCTCTCAATTAATGAAGCACCACTCACGCGAACAAAGGTTGCTTTTTGACGAAGTTCTACAACAGTTGCTGTGCCACAATAACCCATCGCCGCGCGCAGCCCGCCAACCATCTGATACGTAAACTCGCCAAGTTTTCCACGATAAGGAACGCGGCCTTCGACGCCTTCAGGCACATATTTTTTTGTGTTTGTTACATTTGCTTGACCATATCGATCAGCAGAACCCTGTCCCATCGCGCCTTCACTACCCATGCCTCGATACGTCTTAAAACGCCTTCCCCGATGCAAAATAAGCTCGCCTGGACTTTCATCAAGGCCCGCAAAAAGTGAACCGAGCATCACAGAACTTGCACCCGCTGCAATCGCTTTTCCAATATCACCGCTTTGGCGAATACCACCGTCGGCAATGACTGGAATGTTGTGCGTGTCCGCTGCCTTGCACGCATTCACAATTGCTGTAAGTTGCGGAACCCCAACACCGCTTACGATTCGAGTGGTGCAAATTGAACCTGGTCCAATACCTACTTTTACTGCATCTGCACCAGCATCAATGAGTGCTTGCGCACCTTCAGTTGTTGCGATGTTTCCAGCAATTACGTCAATGTCCCAACGGCTTTTAATTTCTTTAACGGTATCTAAAACATTTTGTGAATGTCCATGCGCAGTATCAACTACGATGACATCTACTTCTGCTTCGATGAGTGCTTCGACTCTGTCAAACTGGTGCACGCCAACTGCGGCACCAACACGTAAACGACCACGAGAATCTCGGCATGCTTTAGGATGATGCCGAATATTTTCAATATCTCGCATCGTGATCAAGCCATTTAGTTTGTTTGCATCATCAATAAGAATAAGTTTTTCTACCCGAGCGCGAACCATCATTGCTTCCGCATCTTCGAGAGTTGTGTTGGCACCACCAGTAATCAGATTACTTGATGTCATTAATTCACCAACCAATTGGTCGTCTGAGTCGACGAACTTCATATCGCGACGGGTAAGAATGCCCACAACTTCGCCGTTTCCTTCACCATCAAGTGTCACTGGAAAACCAGAAACGTTTTGTTCTTCCATCCACGTCATTGCCTTTCGAATGGAGTCTTCGGGGCTCAGTGTTACTGGGTCAGTAATCACACCATTCTCAGACCGCTTTACCTTGGCAACTTCGCGAGCTTGAAGCATTGGGGGCATATTTTTATGCACAAAACCAATTCCACCCTCTTGAGCGAGGGCAATTGCAAGCGATGACTCGGTCACAGTGTCCATTGGAGCCGATATAAGTGGAATATTCAAAGAAATATGATTTGTGAGGCGAGTTGATGTGTCAGCAACGTCTGGCGTCACTTCACTAAACCTTGGTACGAGCAAAACATCGTCAAAGGTTATGCCATCAGGTATATGCAACTTTTCCATTGGGCAATTTTACCACTTTTGACACCCATAATCAACCCGTTTTTACAGAGTAAGAGCGCTCAATATGCTACTCTGCGCAATCAAAGCATATCCCGTGCACGCAAATAGTAAAGAAGAGACTACAAGTGACAGAACCTCAAGATACAGATATAGCGAACACCGTACATAACGACCTAGGAACTACGCCTGGAAATGGCATTACCGAGTTCCGAAAAATGCTTAAGGCGACCATTAACTTCGAAGCATCGGACTTGCATATTAAAGCGGGTACAAAACCTAGGATTCGCGTCCGGGGTGTACTTCGCAGCCTAGATGCTGAATTGAACACAGAAGAATTGTGTTACCAAATCGCGAAAGATATTCTCGATGACGAGCAATACAGGCACTTCCAAAAACATGGGCAGATAGACTTGGCCTATGACTACGATGAAGACAACCGATTCCGCGTCAACATGTTCATGGCTCGGGGCAAACCATCGCTTGCCTGCCGTTTGATTACATCAGGCATCATGACCTTTGAGGAACTGCACCTTGCCCCAGTCCTTGGCGACGTTGCAATGGCAGCGAATGGTTTAATTTTGTTTGCTGGAGTTACTGGCTCTGGCAAATCGACTTCTATTGCAGCCATGCTCAACTATGTGAACGAACGAAAGCGTTGCCACATCGTGACTATTGAAGATCCGATTGAATACATTTTCAAAGATGACAAAGCGACAATCAACCAGCGTGAAGTTGGTATTGATTGTTTAAGTTTTAACGAGGCACTTCGTGCGCTCGTTCGTGAAGACCCTGACGTTGTGCTCATTGGTGAAATGCGCGATAACGAAACGTTTGAAGCGGCTATCCGTGCCGCTGAAACTGGCCACCTTGTGTTTGGAACAATTCACGCATCATCCGCTTGGCAAAC
>CEOP01026107.1_pt1 | contig 17140 bp, 19 predicted proteins | sample 361301 | NCBI WGS metagenome assembly CEOP01 (sample SAMEA2619548, study PRJEB7988) | marine metagenome | biome: marine biome (ENVO:00000447); feature: deep chlorophyll maximum layer (ENVO:xxxxxxxx); material: "saline water (ENVO:00002010), including plankton (ENVO:xxxxxxxx)" | depth 55 m
GTTATGAATACCCTTTGTTATTTTATGACAAAAGGTTAAGTATTTATACTACTCGAAGTTTCGTAGTATGTCAAGTGGGTGGGTTTGCCGAATTCTGGGTAGAGTTTTCAGTGATCCGACCCAAGTAAGGATCATAATCCATATGGGATTTTATGTCAACATCTGCTGCGGTTTGATGCCAATAGTTCCACTGTGCATCATAGTTTCCTTTATGGAAGGCATTAATGTGCTCAGGATGAATACTGGATCCCAACTCGATTCTATAAAGAAGTAGAGGTATAGCAAAAGTATTCCCAGAATTATAGATCAGATCGTCAGCCACTGGACGAGGTTTTACTCCTTGATCCAGTTTATATTTGTTTCCTCTACAATGAAGACGAACCAGTTTCTCAGCATGATATCGATTGATGACATAACATGCTGTTGAAAAGTCATTGGTAAATCTTTTATGAAGTTTAACATGAAGATCTCCGGTGCAAATAATTGCAATTTGAACTACATCCCAATCATATGGAAAGTGTGCATAGAAATCGGTCCAAGTAAAATTCCAACATTTAACAAGATCTAAACTACAATCATCTTCCATGATGATTGCATAAGGACTGTCAGAAGTCTCCAGATAGTGCTTTAGTGCCTTGAGGTGGGACGTAGTACATCCAACCTCTCCAGAGGACATCATAGGGGGATAGGTGCCCTTGATAATATCACTCAGGTCATCCTCTCTACCATCATAGGCAGAGATACGCTCATAGTTTTCAACTTCCCAATACTTAAATTGGTCCTCCATAAACTTGCGTCTCTCTGGTTGCCCATCAAGATTCAAGTAATATATCGGTCCCATATTCCTTAACTTGAATACTGCTTTATTTCTGTCCATTTAATCTAGTATTTCCATAATGAACTACAGTGCATCCAGCAATATCTGGACATTTTCTCCATGGGTCAATAATTACAGATCCTTTAGGAAAGATAGAAGAATCTTGTTTGTCGGGATCTGGATCAAGACATCCAAGGAAGGCAGATTCTGGATCATGACCCAACAGGTATGATGCAGGTCCAAGATCTTCGGGTGGTTTATCACCAGTATAATCATCATCATAGTACACGGTTCCACCAAGTTCTTCGACATAGTGTCCAACCAGGATACTATATGAACCATCCACATAATGAACGTGAGGTTTATATGCTTTACCAATAATTACAACAGGTAAACCTGGTTCTACTAAACGAATAGCAAGATTCTTTGCTTGAATCTCTCTTGCCTCCATAATCGCGTCAAAGATGTCATATCCAAGTTCTAGGTTATCAGACATCCAACGTAGAGCAATGTTGTCCCTAGGATGGCACGCACCGCCGTCTCCCATGCCTGCTTTCATATAACGAGGACCCATGATACGTTGATCAGAATTCTTCAAAGCATCAGTGACAACATCCACATTAATATTACCTTGCTTCTCTGCCACATCCTGAATCATATTGACCAGACTAAGTTTGGCAGAGATGAATGTATTATAGAAGATCTTGATACATTCACACTCATCCCAAGTGCCAACCACATAACGGGGATCGTTATTCATCATAGGACGATAGAAGTTAATCAACTCTCTAGCATCACCAGTCTCAGATCCATCATCAGTTCCAATCATCACCATCTCTGGATTAGAGAAGTCCCAACCTACAGTGCCCATGGCAATCAGGTAAGGGTTATACACGAAACGTGCATTAGTGATTAGAGGTTCCAGTTCACGACGTGTCGTGCCAGGAAGAACCGTGGAAATCAACACGACAAGTTTAGACTTGTCAGCATACTGGTTCACATTACCAATAATCTCTTTGACAATTGTGTAGTCAAAGTCTTTATTAGGTAAATGTGCAGTAGGTTGACGACCATCATACAGAGGGTCATGAGGAGTCGGAGCAGCAATGAAAACAATATCGGCAAACTCTACTGCCTCTTGAACGGTATCAACCATTCTAAAGTTTCTAGGTTCCCGTGGCATCACATCATATCCAACAAGAGGATATGTTTCTGCCATAACTTCAGCGCAAGCTTGACCCAGTTTACCTACGCCAATCATTGCAACTTTAGTATTTAATTTTTTAATCATTGGGATCTCCGTGCAGTAATTAACAAATGCCAACCAAGTTTCTTCTTCACTAAGTCGAATATATCATCAGGCATGGCGTCAAACCAGGGTTCCTTAACAAACTCACCTCGTTTGTATGGTTCGATTTGATAGGGAAAGATATGATCCTGTTCAATAGACAAGACATCAAATCCATTCATCAATTCTTTGACCTCATCATTCGTATATGTGTTAGCGATCGGACAACCATACTGTGCTTCTGGTTGATCATGACCTGCCTCAATCATATAACTCTTCCATGAATCCTTGGCATACAGCATAATCTTTAAAATGCTGTTGTCATCCATATATTCATAGATCTCATCAAAGATCTTGCCTGGATTGGGACTATGGTGAATAACACCAAAAGAATAAATCAAATCAAATTTCTGCCTAGGTAAGAAAGAAGTGAGTTTCTCTGCATTACCCAAATAGAAATTACCTTCCCTATTATAGACTTCAAATCTTTTTTTAGCAAGGTCAAGTGATTCAGTAGAGAGGTCAGTCGCTGTATAATCAGCACCGTTAATAGCAAAGTTGATACCTTCAGTCGCAAGACCACAACCAATCTCTAGAACTTTCTTACCTTTCCATTCGGGAAAGTTAGCAAACCTAGGAATATGTGGTTCAGCAGTGTATCTTTTTCTTTCTACTTCGTCAAAGTATTCTTTTGTGCCAATTTCTTTCTTGGAATGTTTGACATTACATGGTTGTCGATTCCAATACTCTTTTACATCTTCAATGGTTGCCGTCATAGTTTGAATGTAGGGATTGGTAGCATCTTATGTTTATTCTGGGTGTTAAAGTCATGAAGGACTCTAACAGCAGGTCCGGTGCCATGCTCCATAGCATACTCTAAGTCTGCATATGATGCACCTAGCTGGTCTTCATCATTTCTACCATCATCCCATAATCCATCAGTTGGTTTTGCTTCAACAATCCTTGAGTCAACTCCCAAGAATTTTCCAAGTTCCCATACTTCAGTTTTATATAAGTCTGCGATAGGAGCGATGTCAACTCCACCGTCACCATATTTAGTATAGAATCCTACACCATAATCCTCAACTTTATTTCCCGTTCCTACTACGATACCTCCTACAGATCCAGCAACCTGATACAGAGTCACCATACGAATACGAGATCTAGTGTTGGCAAGGGCAAGTTTATTGTCATTATATCCATCCATAGCGGATACAAATGTATCAAAAGTGTTTGATAAATCATACTTAAGTTTAGTTACGTTAGAATATTTTTCTAACATCCAATCAAGATGTCCGTCTGATAGATTCTCTTGATCCTCCTTCTGATGAATGGGCATACCTATCACATAAGTAGGGAGTCCAGTCTCGGCACAAAGAGTAGATACTACAGCAGAGTCAATTCCACCAGATACTCCTACAACAAGAGATTTGATTTTGCTTTTATCTGCATAGTCCTTGATCCATTCAACAATATTTAATTTTACCTCAAGGTAATCTTCAATCCTATTCATGCTGCTACTCCATAAAAATCCTTTTGATCGTAATATTCCCTATATTGATGAACCACAGGATGATCAGAGTCTTTCCAATTAGGATTCCTCATACACTCAGTGTATTCATCACTAAAGACTTCTGGTTCTCCTGCCAAAGCAAATAGAATTGGTAAGAATAAATCAAAAGTACCTGGAACGTGAAACTGTTCTGATAGTTTATCAAAGATTTCAAAATTATTCAAGTAAACATCAATACCCTTTAGTAAAGTTTGAGTATGTCCTATTACTGGAACTGCACCCCAACGAAAAACAGGAACTGTTCCTTCTACTTGAGAGATAAGATTATTAATTCCCATAAACCCATCAATCCAACTATTCAAATACCAAGCATGATTCAATCTTGTTCCTAAAAGTTTAGCATTTTTTGGATAACTAATTTTACCACGAATCAATACATCAGGTTCTGTCATACAAAACCATTCAGGATAATCACAAAACTCTAAACCCTCTTTCAATCTTCTGATGGTAGCATCCATCCCCTTTTTAGTAACTGCTTGATGTTCAGGTTCTCTAAAGTTAGATTCATTTATTTTTTTGATGGGAGACACAGTATCTTCTTGCATCGAAAACTTTATGTTCTCACCTTCAAGAAAAGAATAATCCAGTCCACCATCAGATACTAGATAAATTTTAGAGTCGGGATAAATTTTTTGTATCGCCTCTACAGAATGAACTAGAGCATTCTTTTGTTTGAAAATACAGTTGTAAATAAAACCAATATCTTTGATTTGAATTTTCTCATCACTTGCATTATTTTGAACTGTTGGATCTATATCACACTCAACTTCGTAGTTTCCAATAGTAACATTCATCAGTACCAAGCCTCAACAGCAACACCCATATCTATCAATTGTTTTTGCAACTCTTCATTATTTTTTGAATAGTCCGGCATGACCCAATCATGCCATTCAATAAATGCCCTATTAATATAGGATGCTGTCCCGTCTTCAATCAGTTTAGGAAGCACCGTATACTCAGCACCTTCGATATCCATCTTCAATACAATAATATCATTTTTAGAAAAGTTTTCAGTAATCCATTTTGATAAATCAATTGATTCTACTTCTACATCTTCGTGCCATTTGTACAAAGAATCTCTATCTTCAGAAATTTTTTCTTTCAATTCACTAATACAAGATCCACCGTCCCAAGGAATATCTATAACTTCTTCCTTCGTTAAATTATAATCCTCTGCACCAAGATTTGCGATGGTTGGTTCCCAAGAGTGCCGATAGAAAGTATTACTATTATCTTTACCACCCTCATAAACTTTATCCCAATGCTCTTCACTAATTCCTCTCAGTGAAAATTTTAATCCATCAGAATGAATCCAAACTGCTTTATTTTCTAGGGATATATTTTTATTAGTTAGAGTTGGAATCTTTTCTGATTCAATATTCTTAACGTAATAGTCGAATGTTACTGGATTTGCTTCGAATCCAAAGACTTCCCACGTATGATCTATACCTAATTTTTCAGATAAACGAGAGAACCCCATTCCAAGATGGGTTCCACAATCGATAAAAACTTTTCTCATTTCAATACACCAAATAAATAATCTTCAATGATCACATAATCCATTTCTGTGTTATTTAGAGCATACAAAGCATCCTCTATAGTAGAAAGAATTGGGTATCCTCTAATATTAAAAGAGGTATTCAACAACACATTAGTTTCTGAGATCTTACCAAACTCGGTAAGCAACTCATAGAAGTGTGCATGTGACTCTTCTGTGACCGTCTGCAGTCTAGCAGTATTATCAGCATGAGTAATAGATGGAAGTTTCTCAATATACTCTTCACGAACTCTAGGAGCATAACTCATATATTCAAGATTCTCAAAGTTAGGAGAGTCAAAATACTTTGATGCTTCCTCCTTCTTACAGAAAGGAGCAAAGGGACGATACCATTCACGGAACTTGACCTTGGCATTCAGAATATCTTTCATCTCCCTGATGTTAGGATCACAAACGATAGAACGATTACCTAGTGCGCGTGGTCCTACTTCAGAATCACCATACACAAACCCAATAATATTACCATCTTTCAGGAGTTTTGCAGCATCTGCCTTGGTAATTTTCTTGGCATCATACTCTTTAATTCTTTTATTAAGAGTGTGACGATCTACAAGGGGCAATCCTTTATATGTAATATCAACTTTCTTCGTTGGTTTACGATACAAGAATAAATGTCCTAGTGATAGACTACCATCATGTGGATCTGGAGAAACATACAAAGATCTTGAACTAACTTCTTTAATTTTCTCATTAACTAAAACATTCAATGCACAACCACCAGTAAGAACTAATGGGATTTTAGGATCATAACGTTGCAGAACAGTAAAGAAAGCATCTTCAAATGCTTTTTGTGCCGTAGCAGCAATATCATATGCTTCTTGTCCTTCAAAGATCCAGTTATCCAAAGCATTCTTCCACGGATCATCAATGTTCTTCAGTGGCAATCCCGTATCCGTTGCAAGTTTTTTATAATCTTTATCAAAGAAAAACTCTTTGAATGCAGGAACGTATTTGTCAATTGCAGTTCCATATGCACAAAGTCCCATCAATTTACCAGAAAGTGCAAGTTGATGTCTACTCTTTTCTGCTACTTCGCGAAGTAATGATCCACACAAAAGATATGCACCACCAAAATCTGCTTGAATACTCTCAAATTTTTCAATACCATCTGACCCACCATAAAATATATTAAAGAAACCATCATCTCCACCACCATCATAGGAGATAATTAGTGCTTCATCAAAGGGAGATTTATAGAAAGCAGATGCTGCATGAGTATCATGATGTCTTGCAACAGTTTTTACTTCATCAGTATTAAAAATTTCTCTGATCAAAGAAGGTGGACTGACCCAACCATCAGAAGAAATTAGAACAGATTCATACTCGTTTGCAATGCCCCAATGTGTGGCAGCAATGTTTCTACACTGCAATAGAATGTCACGAATAGTCTGCTCATCATTATCTACATGAAGACGAAAGTATCTTTTCTTTACTAATCTTTCTATCTCTATTGTATGATATGTATTTTCTTTTGCATTATAAAAAGAAATATTTGCATCATGTCCCGCAAAAATACTAACTAAATTTTTCATCACATACTCTCCGCAATAGTTTTTTCAATATTTGGAATATAATAGTTTTTTACAATATTCTCCCAATCAAACTGTTTAGAATACTCTAGTATCTCTTTCCTATGAAGTACAGAATATTCTCTATTCTTTTTAATCTCAGTTTCAATATAAGATAAATCCCGAATTTTTTCTTCTGGAATAACAGTAATAAACTTTCTATTCAGATCAAGATTGGCAGTAGCATATTGACTAACTACGACACCCAATCCTGCAGCAAATGCTTCCATAATTACAAGAGAATGTGCTTCACCATCAGACAATAAAACAAGGTTACCATATTCAGTTAGATGTCCATGAAGGACTTCTTTAGGCCATTCACCAAGGTAATTCTTTGTCTGGTCAAATTTATCATCGGCAACATTACCAGCATACCAAAGACTATCGATAGACTGAAACAAATGCTGTCTCTTTCTATAATCAATTTTTGCTAGGTAAAGTGATCTATCAGGAAATTTTGGTTCATCAGTATATCTAAACAGTTTAGTATCGACTCCATTAGGATTAACAAATAATCTTTCTTCAGGAATATCCATCAGTACTGTATAGATTTTCTTGATTCCCTCAGACAAGCAAAAAATTCTTGGTTTGATACGCGAGAATGCATTTGCAATGCTAACATATCCACCAAACATTTCAGGTCTTTCAAGATAACCATAGTGACTTGTACATGCACAAGGATATTGAATATATGGGTATACACCTACCCAATCATCATAATGAATGTGTACAAAGTCTGGACGAAAATTATTAATTTTATCAATAATTTCTTTTGGATTTGTTGTGTTTACAATATCAACTTCATGTCCAAGACTAATTAAAGCGTTTCTGATATCCCAAATTAAAGATTCTACCGCACCCCATCCTTTAGGAGGTATGGCAGAAAATCCAGGTCCTACTATAGATATTTTCATTTAGAAGAAATCCATTCCAATACATCAACTTCAGGTTTCCATCCCATGACTTCACCTATCTTAGTTATATCAGCAAGAGTAGTGTCCATTTCACCTTTCCTCTCTGGAATATAAAGTTGATTATCAGATATAATATCAGCAATCTGTTTAATTGAATAGTTTTTACCACTTCCAACATTAAAAACTTCACCTTCATGTCCATTCAATGGCGCTGTTGCGGCGATATAGTTTGCCCGTGCAACATCTTTTACATGAACAAAATCTCTTCTCTGTGAACCATCACCGACAATAGAGATAGGTTGTTCGTTATCTCTCTGCCTATAAAACACTCCAATAACAGGGGAGTATTGTCCTCTAGTAGGAGACCGATCACCAAATACATTAAAGTACCTAAGAGTTACAGTCTCTAATCCAAAAAGATCATTGTACATCTTACAAAACTTTTCCCCAGAAACTTTAGACGCAGAATAGGGATTCAAGCAATCATCTAATTGTGTTTCCACATTAGGCCATGGATTGTTTCCATAGGCAGAAGATGTAGAAGAATATACAAATCGTTTTACAGACCCTGCTTCTCTCGCACACTGAAGCATAACTGTTGTACCTAAACAATTTTTTCTGACTGCTTCAATTGGATTGTTGATTGCAGGTTGAAGTCTTGCTTCTGCTGCAAGATGAAAAACATAATCTACTCCAAAGAAAATACTTTGCATAGATCTATAATCGGTTATGTCTTTTTTAACCTTGATAGCTTTATCATTCCAATAAAAATCATCATTGTTAGCACTTTCATCATCAACACAAACAACTTGATGTCCCTGTTCTAAAAGGTAATCAACTAGATTTGATCCAATAAACCCAGCAGCACCAGTAACTAAAGATTTTTTCATATTGTCCTCTCAGTAATAGAGTTATAAATTTGTTGTTTTAATTTTGTAGTTGAATATTCATGATTGCGATTTATAAACTGAATAGGTATATCAATATCATTTCCAGTATATGATCCATCAACATAATCATCACCTAGAAATCTAACATGATAGTCTTGCAGATACGAAAGATAAGTTTCTTCTGCTTGATAAACAACGATGTCATCCACGTATTTGATAGATCGTAAAATCTCTTTCCTATCTTCTAGAGATTGAACTGGTTTAATCTTGTGTGGTCTAGCCATTGATGGATCTTCATGAAGAGCAATCGTAAGATGATTACAATACTCTTTACACTCTTTAAACATTCTCACATATCCAGGATGAATCAGATCAAATGCTCCCGCAACAATACCTTTCTTCAATGGTTGTGTTTTGATCCAGTCTTCTACATTGACTCCCTTGTCGTCAATGAAGATATCTGCTGTGGGTTTATGAAACATGGGTTCTAGTTCATTATATTTAACTCCCCATTCAGCAAGCATATCTGTAGTAAGTTTGGTCCAGTCTTTGCCAGATCCCCTACCTCTAGCAGTCATAATGATAATATGATTACCTTCATCAAAGAGTCGATTAACCGTCTCTACCATAAAGACAATCGGAGTAGAGTCCCAGTATCTTTGCCCGTGACCATCAGGATTGCAGGGAGTATTACATATTGTGCCGTCCAAATCAAAGCAATATTTCATACCACTCCATGAAGAAAAATCTGGTGAATACATTCTACTACACCATATGAATCACTATCAATATGATAGTTGAACAAAGCGTTTTCCGATCTTGTTCTCAATCTATTGTTGGGAAAGAAACCAGTCAAGACACCATATGCAATATTATTATCCTGACAATAACTTTGACACTTAATAATATTTTCAGACTCTCCACCAGAACTCATTAGAATTACCAGAGTATCAGACTCTACATGATATTTCAGAAACTCTACATATGCACTTTCATATCCAAAATCATTTGCTAACATCGTTAGCATAGATGGATCAGAAAATACAGATACCTTCTTCTTATGAAACTTCATATAATCTTGAGAAATATGTGATGCAACAGAGTTGCTACCACCATTCCCTAAAATCATAATTCTCTTGTGGGCAGTGAATGCTTTCTGAAACTTTGCAAACTCAATGTCCATGTCTGCACATTGCAAAGTATCAATATATTGTTTAAACGGATTCACCCAACACTCCTTCAGATACTACATTGATTTTAACAGAATCATATGGTAGAGTCAATGTTTTTTTATTTGAAAATGTTAAGAAGAATCCTCCATTGCCAGCACCACAAAGTTTATGTGCTAAAACATTTTCATCATGCGTCAGGTATTCATCAATTTCTTTTATTTTAGGATTTTCAGTAATAGTCGAACTTGTTTTCTTTTTCTGTTGCCACCCAACATTCATATGATACAAAAAATGTATAGGTTTATTTTTCAATATTGCTTCGTGTGCATCATCAACTGTCTGGAGCAATGGTTCTACTTTTTCAAGATTCTCTGTAATATTTTTTAGAATTTGTTTTGAGTTTCTCGTAACTCCAGTAAAGACAAGGTGTGTATCAAAGTCATCAAATAAATTAGTGGAAAGAAATTCATGCTTGATTCTATAATTATCCATGAATTCAATTCTTTTAAACCCTCCAATACCACAACCATATGGATCTTGATACCCACAGTAAGGATTGAAAGAAATTTCAAGTTCATGTGCTAACCTACACATCTCAGTTTCAGTCATTTTAGTTCCCAGAAATAGAGAACATGCTTTAATCAGACTAATTATATACGATGATGAAGATGCAAGTCCGCTACCTTGTGAATATGCATCACTAGTAAGTGTTACCTGAACTGGTGGCATGTTGAAATGATCCAGAACTACCCTAACAACTTCGTTTTGTATTTCTGAAATACTAGAAACTTCTTCACGTTTAGAATAGTTAATAATATATTTGTGATCTTTATTAAATCCAAATTTATCTTGACTAATTGTTACGTATGTTTTTAAATCACAAGTAAAACTAATGACAGATCCATATCCATATTTTTTTACAAAGTATGGATTGTCAGTTGATCCACCAAATAAAGATATTCTCAGAGGACAAGATGCAATATACATTAAATATTTTCAATAATTTTTTTATATTTTTTTAGAATACTTGACCAGTCAAAGTTATCGCGACAGTATTCTCTGATTTCATTCCTCATACCCATAGATACTTTTCTATTTTCCTCAATACTTTCTTTGAGGAATGAAGTATCCTCTAATTTTTCATCGGGTATAACAGTAATGAACGGTTGAGAAAGATCAAGATTTGCTGTGCTTTGTTCAGATATAACCAAACCTAAACCGGCAGCCATTCCCTCTAAACAAACAAAAGGATGTGCTTCGCCAGAACTCAACAATACCATATTAGCATATGCAGTCAGATTGTCCATAATATCCTGCTTGCTCTGCTCTCCAAAGTAACAAGGATCTGAAGTATCAAAAGATGGATCGACATTGTTTCCAATAAAATCAATATTTAATCCTTTCTTCTGAAGAAATGCCTGCCTCTTTCTAGGTTCAACTTTTCCTACAACGATTGATCTATCTGGATGTAATGCTTCTTGATCAATAGTATATGAATCAACATCAATGGCACAAGGAAGAACAGAAATATTTTCTTCTGGAATATCTCTATTGATTAAGGATTCTTTTATACCATCAGAAAGTGAAATAACATGTCCCCCACAATCTCTCAGGAGATCATATAGAAACATGTACTGTGGTTCTGGATTTTCTAGATATGGATAATGACTAGTAATCATTTTCTTTTTACAATCCAAATGCGGTAGAACATTTGCATAGTGATCATAATGCAAATGAAGAGCATCAAAATTACCAGAATTTACTGTACTCACGACTTCATTCATATCTTTCGTGTTAATGATTACTACTTCATCTCCACGTTTTGTCATTTGATTATAGTAATTCCAAATCAAATGCTCTACACCACCCCATCCCTCAGGTGGAATGGGCATAATGCCTGGTCCAATTAATGCTATCTTCATGACAACTCCGAAAAGAGATCCATATGTTGCCCATTCGTGCGTCTGTACAAAGCAAAAGTATCAGGATTCTGTTTAGCAAGATACCCTAAAGCAATTTGTTCATTGTTAACACTATCAACAGCGATCATTTTATTCTTCAGAATATCATCAATTAACTCATAAACATTAGACACTGCGGTCTTGTTTCCACCAAAGAGAGATCCTAAAATATATGATCTATTATCAAGAAGATAATTTAAAGACAACTCATCTGCCAGAAAAAGATCTTGATAGTAATCACAATTCATTTGAATTAAAAATTCATCTTCGATACCATCTAAAGATTCTAAAGCATCCTGACTAGGCCATTGTTCATCAAGATCAAAGTTATTAAAAAATCTAGATGCTCCTGCATCCATCCAGAAAAATACATCAGAATCATGAGGATTAAGTTCAGATGCTTTTTTCATCCAGGGAAATTTAGAATACTGAATTACAGAGTACATTGCCTGTTGACATTCGATTCTATCTGGATCAGAAATATTTTCTTTATACTCATCAGAATCTAATATCTTCTGAATATCATCTTGAAGATACTGATATGGGATGTCTTCAATAGATTGGACAATGACTTCTGTTGGAGAGTCTGTGCGACGTTCATCAATAAATGCCTTCACATCTTCAGTAACAAAAAGAACCATTGGCACCTTTAGTTTTAAAAAAATGTCAAACCACTTTAGATACTCTTCCCACTTTCTTCCATCAGTGCGATTGATATTAAAAAGTGCTGATACAACTGTTACTTTGTTCATGTCAAATTTGGTTTTCATAAATCATATTCAAATATTTTCCATACTCACTCTTTGGCATAGTCTTGATTATATCATAGAGTTGATCAGAATCAATCCATTTATTGCGATATGATATTTCTTCTGGACAACAAATCTTATAAGACTGTACTTGTTGCAGAGTATGTATTAGATTAGAAGCAGTAAGGAGTGAGTCAAATGTTCCTGCATCAATCCAACTAATCCCTCTATATAGTCTCTTGACTCTCAGTTGTTTTCTATTTAAATATATTTTATTCAAGTCTGTAATTTCTAGTTCATTTCTACTGGAGGGTTTCACCTGTTTCGCATATTCAATAACCTTGTTATCATAAAAGTACAATCCAATTAATGCTCTATTTGATTTTGGATATCTTGGTTTCTCTTCAATTGATATTACATCATCCCCATTTGATTCAACCACACCAAATCTTTCTGGATCTTTTACTGGGTAGGAAAGTATCGTTGCTCCTTCATCTGATTTGCAGATATCAAGAATGTGTTCTAGATCATTTCCATATAATATATTATCACCAAGAATCAAACATACATTATCATCTCCAATAAATTCTTCACCCAATAAAAATGCTTCAACAACACCATTAGGTTTATCCTGAATCATATACGAAAAACTAACACCCCATTGTGATCCATCACCTAAAAGTCGTTTGAATTGAGGAATAGATTCCTCTGTAGAAATAATTAAAATATCTCTAATACCAGCAAACAATAGTGTGCTAATAGGATAGTAAATCAAAGGTTTGTCATAAACATTCATCAGCTGTTTAGACACTACATTTGATAGTGGTTGTAGTCTAGATCCAGAACCACCTGCAAGAATAATTCCTTTATATTTTTTCATCACCAACGAGTATTTCCTAATGCTTTGTTATCTTTTTTTAAATGCATCATCCTATTTGGAAAATTGCAGTATTCTTTAAACAATTCTGGATATGCATATTCAGAGGATAGGGTATTAACTTCATCTCTATTAAGTAAAAACCACTTGTTTATATAACTCTCTTCATAATATTCTCCGACAGTACCTTTAATAACATCCTCTTTGGTCCATTCATCAATGTCTCGCATCATATCAAAGATATATGGAATCTTCCCACCCCAAAGACAACCTTGAAAATATATGTCCATATCAATCAAGTCATCATCAATATACGCATTTGACTTTTCATTATGATCATATGATCCCGGATATTTATCGTGGGGAGTCATTTTCATGAAGTGGCATGGATGATGAACTCCAAAATATTTCTTAGAGTCATCAAAAAATTCTTCATAGGTAATCTCTTGCTGTACATAAAGATCAGCATCAACAGTAACTAACCAATCAAAATCCTTTGTATTCTCTTCCAAACGTAAGAGTTCTTCAAATGTCATATGAAAGGTCTCTGGAAATCCATAGTCCGGAATTTCCATTCTAGTAACATTATCGGGAGCATCATCCAACTCACCATCTGTATAAACAAAGTAGTGTTTATCGGCAGAAGGTAAAAAATATTTTTCTAATCTTTCATACCATTGTGGCAAAAAATTTAAATACAATCCAGTTCCCCAGAATGTCACAGCAATTTTCATTTTAGATAGTTCCCAATTTCCCAATCAAATGCACTCTTAACTTTACTAGAATCTATAGAAATAAAAGTTGGTTCTTTATCTCTTTGATCTACCTTTAATTTTAAATATCCTTTTCTGGATACTATATCTATTATATCCCATATACAAATACTTTGTCCACCCACCAAGAACATTCTATGTTCCATAGACACATTATTTACTATCTTATAAATCAAAGTTACCAAATCATCAACGTGAATTAAATCAATATGGGAACTTAGATTTACAGAAAGTTGCACCTCTTCGTCAGTATTAACAACCCTAATCAACTTATCAACTAATCCATTTTGTCTTTTTGAATCAGGATTTCCACCCCATATATTTGATATACGGAGAACGACAGATTTGCAATTTAACCTTTCTAAAATACATTCAGTTTGTAATTTACATTCTCCATATCTTGTTCTCGGACTTGGAACATTTGATTCTGTAGATATACAAGGATGATTATCTGTGTACATATCACCAGCAGTTGAAGTAAAAATTATCTTGCCTTTAGGATTTTTACTTAAATATTGATTAAACAATATCTCACTAGTTTTAACGTCTCTGTTAAGAATATCTTCATCTTTTATTCCAGGTTTAGAAGACCATCCCATATGAAGCAAGCAAGAACTTTGATGGGAATCAAAGACATCAGGAACAAAATCTCTATATGAAATTATCTTTATTGCAAGATCTCCAGATCTTTCAACAACCTTTCTACCTAGAAGTCCGCTAGCACCAGTTACATACAGCATTAAATGACTTCCCAACCTGAACAATAAATGTCGCTTGTGTCTTTATCATCTGTAGGAAACCATCTTTTAGGAGCAATCACTTTACCTTTATTACCCAACCATGCTGCCCACCAAGAGAATGAAGAATTTGCAATAATAAAATCACTACACATACTCATCAAACACTGATCAACATATCCACTATTATCTTCAGCAATTAAAAAGCGATCTTCTGAAAAGAATCCAGAGTCATGACACCATGCAGAATCATCAGAAAATACAATGACTGTGGCATCATCTGGGAACCGAGATAGTGCCTCCTCATAATATGAGATGTCCAGAGCGCAATGATTAGGGTTGGTCAGGTAGTCTTTCCTACGAATATGAAGCCCAATAACTTGACCATCTAATTCACTCATCATCTCTTGACAAGGATTTCTGATATCCTCCTTGAAGGTAAAATCTTCACGAATGATATTTTCTACATTTTTAAAGTATTTTTCAGACTGAAAAAATCCAAATAGAGATACAGAGTCTGGACAATTTTCATGCACTTCTTTATTATAATGAAAATATTCTTCCTGAATAATAGATCTAGAAGAATCAATACTTTGAATATTCAATTCATTAACCGAAGACATTTCTAGGAAATCAAATAATTCTGTTCTATTATCATTACCCAGACCATCATCAACAGCATTTTTGTAATAAGGAAAACAAAAATTTACTCCAGCATTAGCAGCAATTCCCCGTAGTGCTGCATACTGAAACATTTGATTACTACTACGTCCCAGTCTTCCAATATGATTAAATCCGATCATAATTTTCACAATACCAATTGTATGCTTCGTGTATACCATTATAAAGATCAACTGTTGGTTCCCATCCAGTTGCCTTCAATTTAGAGACATCCATGACTTTTCTCATAGTTCCATTTGGTTTTGAGGTATCCCATTCAATGGTTCCTTTATACCCAACAACTTCTGCAATCATCTCTGCCAATTCCTTGATAGAAATTTCTTCACCAGATCCTACATTTAAAATATTATCGGGATCATTATAATTATTCATTAAATATACACAAGCACTTGCAAGATCTTGTACATTCAAAAACTCTCTTTTAGGTGTACCATCACCCCAACATGTCACGGTATCTGTTCCCAACTCTTTTGCTTCATGGAATCTGCGAATCATACCTGGAAGAACATGTGAGTTCTTTGGATGAAAGTTATCATTAATACCATATAGGTTGCATGGCATCACACTAATAGCATTGAATGCATATTGTTTATAATATGATTTGCACATTGTAATCCCAGCAATTTTTGCAATCGCATATGCATCATTCGTTGGTTCTAAAGGACCAGTCAGAAGTTGATCTTCTGTGATTGGGAGAGTAGGAACTTTGGGATAAATGCACGAAGATCCAAGGAAAAGAAGTTTCTTTGTACCATTTTTATAGGAAGAATCAATAACATTTGTTTGAATCATAAGGTTATCATATATAAATTCACCTTTATGATTACTATTACCCAGGATACCCCCAACCTTTGCTGCTGCTAAAAAGACATACTCTGGTTGATGGATTGCAAAGAACCTATCCACTGCATCCTTATCTCTCAAATCTAAATCTCTAGATTTGATGAATATAATATTAGTATATCCATCTTTTCTCAGTTGCCTAACAATAGAAGATCCAACTAATCCAGTATGACCAGCAACGTATATTTTGGAATCAAGATTCATAATTACACATCTCCTCAACTAATTCTTTAAAATTTATTTTTGGTTGCCACCCAAGTTCTGTCTTTGCTTTGGTTGGATCTCCTAGTAAAGAATCAACTTCTGCTGGTCTAAAATATTTGGGATGAACTGCAATGATTGTTTTTTTCGTATTCTTATCTAGGGCAATTTCATCAACACCATTACTATGCCACTCTAAATCAAATCCAAAGTACGGTGCAGAAATATTTACAAAATCTCTAACAGAATATTGTTTTCCTGTAGCAATAACATAATCTTTAGGTTCTTTTTGTTGAAGCATTAACCACATTGCTTCAACATAATCTCTTGCATGACCCCAATCACGTTTTGCATCTAAGTTTCCAAGATAAAGAACCTTTTCTCTTCCTTCAGAAATTGCTTTCAAACCTCTTGTAATTTTTCTAGTCACAAAGGTCTCTCCCCTACGCGGAGATTCATGATTAAAAAGAATACCACTACAAGCATACATCCCATATGACTCGCGGTAATTCTTCACAATCCAATATCCATATAGTTT
>CEOP01164488.1_pt1 | contig 17131 bp, 9 predicted proteins | sample 361301 | NCBI WGS metagenome assembly CEOP01 (sample SAMEA2619548, study PRJEB7988) | marine metagenome | biome: marine biome (ENVO:00000447); feature: deep chlorophyll maximum layer (ENVO:xxxxxxxx); material: "saline water (ENVO:00002010), including plankton (ENVO:xxxxxxxx)" | depth 55 m
GAATCCGAAACGACATCCTCCAGTTGATTGACGTCGCTGGAAAGTACCGACATCAATTGCCCAGTTTGGCGCATGTCATAGTACGATGCCTCCATGGCGATGAGTGAACGCGTCGCATCCATCCGTAAATCGTGTTGGATATTGTAGCCGAGTGATTGCCAAGAATATTCTGAAATTCCTTGGAAAAAAGCGAGCATAAAGAAGCCCATGAAAATCATTACACCGTAACCTACAGCTGGTTCTGCATGAATCGCATTGACTGCATCTTGAACAAACATCGGACCAACCATGACATCGGATGTAAAGTAATCTACAGCCCAACCTATGGCGACAAAAGGTACTAAATCCACAATTCTTGCACAGGCATTTCCGAGAAAACCAGCGAGAAGACGCCGAGGATATCGGAATGCATACGGAACGACCCTCCAAACTTGACTGCCCAGAACTTTGGTTTTCTCGTCAAGTTGCTCCTCCTCTGAAGATTGTTCTTCCATCTCGAGGTCCTCGGGGAGCGTCATGAGTTTACCGCATAATCCATGCCTCTTGAACCCTCTCGACGCAGGCTCATCCGTATCGACAAAACAAATCATTCATGTGGGAGCCGCGACTGTCTCTGCCCATGACGCAATCAAAAAGCATGCGAGCCATTGTTTTCTCAGCATTGATGTTGATTCAAGTTCTTGCCCCAATTACCTATGCAGCCCCCTCTTCAGGGCCAGACATTGTCATTGAAACTGAACTTGATTTGGACCTGCTGAGCACCATTGGTCTAACACCGACTGCCGATATCGCACATGGCTGGTTCAATCCCGATGATGGCATAGGCGAAATTAACATGCTTTCACGTGACATCGCCGTAGTTGCCATTGATGATTGGCAAGAATGGACTGGTCAAAGTTCGAAACTTGAAGGCTGGTACATACTTACACACGAATTCCCAGTCCCTACAGAGTGGTTTTACGAACTGGATGATGCAGGTATTGACTGCCTTTCCTTTTTGCCTCCAAATGGATTCCAGTGTGAACTGTCCGGCCACTCCCCTTCTGAACTCGAAGAATTGGAAGTTGAAGGAATCGTTCAACTTGATCCTGTTGATAAAATTAGAGAAGACCTTGTTCGAAGCTTAACGGGCGTCACACCAACCATCGCAAACCCTCATGCAAGCGAAGGGAAGGCCATTGTCGACATGGTACTCTCAGGATATACATTACCTGAAAACGTTGGTCAGCGCACTGATGTTGATATCAAATCGCTCAGTGGTAGATATTCAACCGCTTTTGTTGAAACTAGCGGAGTATTGTGGTTAGCAGAACAACCTGAAATCGAATGGATTGAGACTCGGCCGTATTATACTGCTGTCAATACTGTTGCAGGTACAATCATACACTCTGATGATACACAAGACAGTACAAAAATGTCGAATGCTGATTCATCTTGGAGCGCATTAGACGGGAGCGGAATCATTGTCACCGTCGGTGACAGTGGTATTGACAATGGCGTAAACAACTCCGGAATGCATCCGGATTTTGCAGACCACATCAAGGGCATTTTATCTTGGCCGAAAACTTTCTGCACATATACTGCACCAGGTGTTCCCGGAGCATCATGCGATGATGGTGCTGATGATGACAATGGTCACGGAACACACGTTGCAGGATCGGTTCTTGGTGACGGAACAGACAGCAATGGAGCGATTGTAGGAATTGCTCCAGAAGCGCAACTGCTTTTCCATTCATGGGAACAATTCGGAAGTTTTGGAGCAGGGATTCCACTTGACATTGGAGATGCGTTTGACTTGGCCGTTGACAATGGAAGTCGCATTCACACCAATTCATGGCGAGCCCCATCAAATGGACAGTATAACACCGGTTCAGCACAGGCAGATACTGGTTCATTTAGAAATCCAAATCTCGTCGTTATGTTCGCTGCAGGGAATGAAGGAACAGATGGAGATGGAGATGGTGAAATTGACCATTACAGCGTAGGAACACCCTCAACTGCAAAGAGCATTATTACAATAGGTGCTTCTGAAAACTACCGCCCATCCAGTGGTAGCGCTGCAGATAATATCTCAGGGATGGCAGATTTTTCATCTCGAGGCCCGACCACAGATACGAGAATAAAGCCTGAATTTGTGGCACCAGGCACGTATATCCTCTCTACGAAATCACGTTCTGCAGGCGCTTGTGGATGGGGAGCACACAACTCGAGTTACTGCTACATGGGCGGTACGAGTATGGCTACACCAATTGCAGCTGGTGCAACCGCTCTCCTTCTCGAACATCTCATTGAAAACCGTAACCATGCAGAACCTTCTGCTTCGCTTATCAAAGCCATTTATGGCGCCACATCTGTCGACATGATGGGGCAATACAGTTCTGCAACTGTTGGCGCTGGCGAGGCTATACCGAACAACCACGAAGGCTGGGGCAGATTGGACATGTGGGCCACAATGAATGCTACTTTTGCCGCCGATGAATCTCTTTCAACCAACGATGACCGCGGATGGAGTTTCTTAGTACCTTCCGCGGCACCTCGCTTACAACTCGCCCTCGCATACAACGAAAATGCTTCAGCAGTTGGTGCATCTGTAAATCTCATCAATGACCTCGATTTAGCAATAAAAAAGCCAGATGGAACATGGACAAACCTCACCGATAATATCAACAACCTACGAACTCTTACTTTCGATAACCCTGCTCAAGGTACTTGGGAAGTGCACGTCATTGGAACATCCGTTCCGAGTGGCCCACAATTCTTTTCTCTCGCTCTAAATGCTGAATATGCGCTGGTAAACCTTACCCAAGATGCAGACCTTGATGGTACAGAAGACAGTTCTGATGACTGTGCTTTTACAGCAGGAACATCAACTATTGATCGACTCGGATGTGTCGATACTGACGGTGATGGTTATTCAGACCCGACAAGTAATTGGACCATTGCTCATGGTGCTGATGCCTTCATCAATGAAGCTTCACAATGGAGAGACCAAGATGGTGATGGATATGGTGACAATGCAGCTCCTGCATTCGAACCTGACGGTTGTACTACTGCCATAGGCACCTCGACCGCTGACAGATATGGTTGTCCAGATCCTGATTTCGACACGTATTCTTCTCCTGATGGAGGGTGGACAACTGCGAATGGAGCGGACAGTTGTCCAAGTGTACTTGGTACTTCGAGTGGCGACAGAAACGGTTGTCCTGACCAAGATGGAGACAGTTACAGCGACCCAGACCCAAGCGGAACAAACGGTTCAGTCTGGCTGGTGAGCAACGGTGCTGATGCCTTTGTCAGCGACAGCACGCAATGGCTTGATACAGATTCAGATGGTTATGGCGATAATCCCCCTCCTGCTTTGAACAGCGATGCCTGTCCGTTGGCACTAGGTACATCAACGTTGGACCGGCTCGGTTGCGTCGATACCGATGGTGATGGATATTCGGATGCCGACACAGTTTGGCTTGCTCACCCGACTGGGACTGCTGATGCATTCCCGAACGACCCTACTCAATGGCTTGACACCGATGGTGATGGCTATGGTGACAATCAAAGTGGAAATAATCCAGATGCTTGTGTAAACGACGGTGGTTCGGGGATACGTTCGACCATCGACCGTATTGGCTGCCCCGACAGCGATGAAGATGGTTATTCCGACGCAGATGCAGGCTGGCCAGCACACCCGATTGGAACAGCAGATGCATTCCCGATTGATGACACCCAGTGGAACGATACTGATTCAGATAATTACGGTGACAATGCCGCCGGCTCAAACCCAGACGCCTGTGTAAGTGTCGCAGGAACTTCAACATCCGACCGCAAAGGTTGCCCCGATTCTGACGGAGATACGTATTCTGACCCTGACCCACTTGGTAATAATGGCTCAGTTTGGACTGCTGCTGATGGAGCAGATGTATGGCCAAATGAGCCAACTCAATGGGCAGACACCGATGGTGATGGCTATGGAGATAATTCAAATGGAGTATTCCCCGATAGTTGTGTTTCAGATATTGGCACCTCTACTGCAGACCGATATGGATGCCCAGATACCGATGGAGATTCCTATTCCGACCCTGATTCTGGTTTCACCACTGATGACGGTGCAGATTTCGCACCAAGTGACCCCCTTCGATGGTCTGATTTCGATGGAGATGGGTATGCTGACCAAATTGATGACGCCTGTCCACTTTATTGGGGCAACTCGACAACAGACCGGAACGGATGCCCAGATACCGATGGTGATGGGACTTCTGACCCTGACCCGAATTGGACACCTGTTGGTAACGGTTCAGATGCCTTCAAAACAGATCCAACACAATCAACAGATACGGATGGAGATGGATTTGGTGATAATGCATCTGGAAATTTAGCGGATGATTGCCCCAATGTGTTTGGAGACTCATGGCAAAACAATACCTTCGGATGTGTCGATTCTGACCAAGATGGATGGGCAGACCAAGAGGATCATTTCATGAATGACCCAACCCAATGGGCCGATACCGATAGTGATGGGTTTGGAGATAATTTAGGCGGAACAACACCTGATGCATGTATTGACGTTCCTGGAAATTCGACACTTGGCAACCGAATGGGATGTCCTGATGCAGATGGTGATGGATGGGACGATGTTATCGACCAACTCCCAAATCTCGCGAATCAATGGCTTGACCAAGATGGTGATGGATACGGAGACAATGCGACCGGACCTCAACCTGATGCATGTCCTGGTGTTGCAGGAACCTCGACCATTGACCGATTCGGATGTGTCGATGATGATGGAGATGGAATGTCGAATGAAAGTGACGCATTCCCGAACGATCCTACACGAACACAAGACACTGATGGCGACGGATTTGACGACCTCGAAGATGACTGTATTGAACAGGCTGGAAACTCCACTGAAGACAGAACAGCCTGCCCTGATACAGATGGCGACGGATATTCAGACCCGACATTACCAATAGGTAATGCATCGGGATGGAACAGTTCAAACGGTGCAGATGCGCTACCGCTTAATCCAACGCAATGGAACGATTCTGATGGCGATGGCTACGGTGATAACGCTTCAGGAACTCTCCCCGACGCGTGTCCTTTGGAAGAAGGATACTCGAACGTTGGCACCTATGGATGTCCTGATGGTGATAACGACGGAACTCCTCAAAGTAACGATGCGTTTCCTGATGACCCAACGCAATGGTCCGATATTGATGGAGACGGCTATGGTGATAATCCAAACGGAACACAACCGGACAATTGTACGACTGTCTTAGGCACATCAAATCTCGATGTCTATGGATGTCCTGATGCTGATGGTGACGGGGCAAGTGACACCAACGACCTGTGGGTCAGTGATTCAACACAATGGTTTGATTCCGATGGCGATGGATTTGGGGATAACGCTGAGGGAACCGACGGAGATTTCTGTCCTGATGTCTTTGGTATTGCTGATCGAGGAAATGCTCCAGGATGTATCGATACCGATGGAGACGGCTATGCTGATTCCGATGATGTATTCCCAGATGAACCAACACAATGGAGGGATATCGACGGCGATGGATACGGTGACAACCAGACATCTGGCGCTTCACGACCCGACCATTGGGTTGACGACCCAACACGGAATGTGGCTGAAGCAGACCTTACATGCACGCCTGAAAACATACAACTGGACCTTGCTGGAGAAGATTATTTCTCTTTCAGTTGCACAGTTGTAAGTGCATTAAGCGACGTTACTATTCGTGTGGAATGGCAACAGGTATCTTCGATAATTGCTGCAACCCAAATACATGTTTTGACATTCTCTGAAACAACTGGTTTGACCCAAACTGTCGTGTTCAATGGAGAAGGTCGAATAAATGGAAACTTCCAGATGTATGTGTCCATCAAAGAACCAGGCGTAGAATTTGCAATGGCTTCAGATACTGTCGATCTCGTCGTCTTTGATTCTCGAATCGTCAATGAAGAGGATTTGGTTTCTGACCAATCGAGTACACTCAATAACATGTTAGAGATGCCAATAATCCAAGCAATGATTGGTGGATTGGTGCTCTTCTTCCTCATGGGAATGCTGATTATTCGTGGGAATGCTTCGAAAGCTCGACTTGCAGATGAGCGTACTGAACACGCTCGTGAAATTATTGCCGCTCGTTTAGCACGATTAAATAATCCACAACCACCTCAGTTACGGCAAGCATTTGGCGTAGACGGAAGAGTACCTCCCCCTCCTCCTCCACCTCGCCCACCAGTGCCGTGAATTGGTAATTGAAAGACCGATTCACTCAAAGAGGAGAGGTTGCTCGGACAAATATTCACATCATGCGGATATGGTGTAGTGGTAACATAGGAGGTTTCCAACCTCTTGTCGCGGGTTCGACTCCCGCTATCCGCACCTTGATGCACGGCTTTGCTCTGTCGAAGTTTAGAACCAAACCCTCATGGCTATTCCATCATTGGAAAGCATGTGTGGACTGAAGAACACCGCCAGTGGGATACTGTTGATTACAGTTCACTGAAAGACGGGAGTGCATTTCCCAAAGATTTCATGTGGGGCGTAGCTACTGCTTCACACCAAATCGAAGGTGGAAATACAAACAATTGGTCTGCCTTTGAGCCTCGTTCGAAGAGTCAGCAATTAAGCGGTGATGCTTGCGACCATTGGAATCGGAGAGAGGAAGATGTTACACTCATCAAAGAACTCGGAGTGTCACATTACAGATTTTCAATTGAATGGTCAAGAATCGAACCGCAGGAAGGACAGTTTGATTCTGAAGCGATTCAGTGGTATTCGGATTTGGTCGATGAACTCTTGATTCAAGGCATCCAACCAATGGTGACTTTACACCACTTCACTCAACCCCTATGGTGGGATGAACGTGGAGGATTTGAAAAAGAAGAAAACATCGCCGGATGGGTCAACTTTTGTTCAATGATGTTTGAACACCTTAGCGACCGTGTTGAATGGTGGTGTACAATCAACGAACCAGCGGTCTATGCAACCATGGGTTATGTGTTGGGAGAGTTCCCACCCGGCGTTCGCTCTTTCAAAAGAGTACGAAAGGTATCACTCAACTTGATGCGAGCGCACGCTCAATGTTACAGGACCCTTAAGGGAATGAAAAATGGAGAAAAATGCCAAATTGGGTTGGTAAAGAACATCAATATTTTCGATCCTTATCGGCGTTGGAATCCCCTTCATTGGATGCAGGCGAAAATTCTTGATGGTATGTTCAATCGATGTTGGCTCAAAGGTCTGCGAACGGGGAAATTTAAGCCACCATCTGCTTTGATTTCAAAAAGGATTGAAGGACTTCGAGGCAGCAGTGATTTCATCGGAGTCAATTATTACACGCATTTGCTAACCACGCCTTTTATGCCCACGAAAGTCGAAATCGACCCACTTATTCGACCGTGGGAGCAGAGAACGGATTTCCGATATCCAATGTATGCAGAAGGACTTCGAAGGGCTTTTGACATGGTTACCAATCTCAAAATCCCTATTTACGTCACCGAAAATGGGGTGGCAGATGATGACGATGATATGCGCCCTGAACATATTCGCAGACATCTTCTCATCACTTCTGAAGCCATTGCAGACGGAATAGATGTGCGAGGGTTTTACCATTGGAGTTTGATGGATAATTTTGAATGGGCAGAAGGGTATGACCAAAGATTTGGATTGTATCATGTTGATTTTGAGACAAAAGAGAGAACCCTCAAACAAAGCGGCCACGAATATGCTGCGATTGTGAAAGCGCATACAACCCCTCAACTTGTGGTCATGGCAGGAGGGTTAGGCACTCGATTAGGAAAAATGTCTGAAAAAACGCCCAAATCGTTGATTGAAGTGAACGGGAAACCGATGCTTCACCACATTCTTGATTGGGCACAGGCACAAGGATGCATGCATGCTTTGGTTCTCACTGGGCACCTTGGAGAACAGTTCGAAGGAATTACACATCCTGGAATGGCACTGACTTTCCATCAAGAAAAGGAGCCACTTGGAACCGGAGGTGCATTATGGAATGCAAAAGAATTGCTTGAGGAACGTTTTCTTCTTGTGTGGGGTGACGACTGGCATCCTATTGAGTACAAACCGTTGATTGAACTTCACCACTCTGCAGACGTACCTCTCACAATGACCGTTACTCAGGCACATGATACGAAGAACCTCAGGCATGAAAATGGACGATTACTCCAATACGATAAGAACTCAAAATCAACGGATTCACTGAATGGATATGAGGCAGGAACAAGTATTGTTGAGAAATCAACCGTCCTCAAATATGGTCACAGTGGCAAATGGAGCTGGGAAGAAACTGTGTATAGTGCACTCTCTGGCGAAGCAGCAGTGCATTTGGATGATACGAAATTTTGGGACATGGGCACGCCTGAACGACTTGCCTCATTCGAGAAATTCCTCAAGGATACTTCCGTGTGAAGCACGATATACTGGGAAATTTGGAAGCACTTGAGCGTGTTCAACCAAGACCAGAATCATGCCGCCATAGCCGCCGCCCATCATACGCGCACCGTAGACACCGTCGGTTTGCTGCAACTTCCTCACCTGCTCATCGACATCAGGATGACTGACGCCCAGAGATTTCAATGAAGCATGTGAGGCATTAAGAAGAACTCCAAGGTCGGGAGCCGAGGCGCCTAAAGACGAACGTACACGCTTATTTTCGGATTGAATGTGTGCAAGGCGAACCTCTTGCTCAGCAGAACCTTGGTATGTTTGGCTGAGTTGACGATGAACACCTGAATCAACCAATTTGAACAACCATGCCGAAGGAATTTCAATTGACTCCGTGGAATGATTGGAAAAATCAATCAGTGTAGCATTTCCTTGCTTTGCATACATCATAGCCATTTGATCCAAAAGTCCACAAGGTGTTTTCAAGACCTCATGCTCGATTCGCTGTGCTTCTAAACAGGCTTTTTGCGCATCCATAGGACCATGTACGCACAAGACGACTGCGAGACACAAGGCAGCAGAAGAAGACATCCCTACGCCAATTGGGATTTGACTTTCAACTGACAAGCGTGCCGGCCATCCACCTGCAGAACGCCACAATTTTACAACAGCAGAATCTCCTTCGTAGCCATCTTCCAGTGCATAAGCATCCAAAGTCAATCGCAAATCAACAGCGAAAGGAAGGGCGAGACCGCCCGCATAATCTGTATGCTCACCAAGAATGTTGATTCGTGCAGGAACTGATGCACGGCGATGCATAGTTTCGCCTCTCTACAACGCTTCAACCGTTGGTGATCAAGTGATACATGGTACGGACATGAATTCCTGTAGCGCCGTTTCCAACCATCGAATTGGTCTTTGCACCCCAGTATGTTCCGGCAATATCCATGTGAGCCCAAGTGATCTGTTCACCGTCTTTCTCATAATTTCGATTTGGAACAAATTGCTTCAAGAACGCTGCTGCAGTGTTCGCTCCACCGTAACGGCCAGCGCCAAGGTTTCGAGTGTCTGCAATTTTTGAATTGGTCATTTCCTTCTCGAAGGCAGGAAGAAGCGGCATTGGCCAAGCCAATTCATCCACTGCGTTTCCTGCTTCATGGATGCGTGTTCGGAAGTCATCATCGTTGGACCATAGTCCAGTTGCTTCATGGCCAAGAGCCACGACACAAGCACCCGTCAAGGTTGCAAAGTCGATGATGTATTCAGGGTCGAATTCTCCAGCCTTCCACAATCCATCAGAGAGAACCAATCGTCCTTCTGCATCGGTATTGAGGATTTCAATCGTCTTTCCAGAAAGAGTTGTGATGACGTCACCAGGTCGTTGTGCATTGGATGATGGCATGTTTTCAGCCATACAGGTAATGGCTACAACTTTGCCTTTGTGTCCAGTCGAGGCGAGGGCTTGCATTGTTCCAAAAACGGTTGCTGAACCGCCCATGTCATACTTCATTTCATCCATGTTTGCGCCTGGCTTGAGTGAGATACCACCTGTATCGAAGGTGATTCCTTTTCCAACAAGCATAGGGCATCGGCCGGTCTTCTCACGGTTCATTTCAAAGATAACCATGCATGGTTTTCGAGCAGAACCCATTCCAACTGCGACCAATCCACCCATACCAGCCTTCACAGCTTGGTCATAGTTGATGATGGTCACTTCGACGTTATCGTAATCCTTTGCCCATTCCCAGGCTTGGTCTGCAAATGCTTCAGGATACATATCGTTTGGAGGACAGTTGCCAAGGTCACGTGAAAGGTGAACGCCAGAGGCAACGCCGGCATGGATTTTGGTAAGAGAGGCGAGAGCATCTTCTTGGCCTTCATCACAGGTGATTCGAACATCGAGTTCAGCCTCTTTGTCATCTTCTTCTTGCTGCTTGTAATGATCGTAAGAATAATCTCGCAACAACATACCTTCTGCGAAGGCACCCATTGCCTCAACAGATGCTTCACTGAATCGAACAGTCAAATCTGTGCCATGAGCTTTCTTTCGGTTCGCAATAACTGCGGCACCTGCTTTGCGGTAAGCGTGAATGTCAGCATCGTCTTCTTTGCCAAGACCAACGAGCATTGCTTTGCCACCTTCACTACCAATGATTGACATTGTAGTCTTAATTTTGGCTTTGAAATCTCCTTCGGAAAGAATTCGGTTGATTTGGCCTTTGAGTGCTGTATGAAGGCCACCTTGTAGAGATTCTGGGACTGCTTCTGAGCCTTCAAAAAGGGGCAATATGAGGGTTCCGTTGATGTTGTGGCCGGGGCTTACGCTTACTTTCATGAGTTCACCTATGCTTGCGTAGGCTGTTCGGCACTTCAATTCTCGCCCGTAGCATTCCGTTCATTGTCTTCGTCTTCTTCTGAAGTACGACGAGCTTCGGCTTCGTTAGCAAAAGCAGCAACTCCAATGACTGCCGCAAGAACTGAAATTGGATTAAACAATCCATATCCTATGAGGAAACGATCTTGTTCATTGTCGATAAAAGTTGCATTTACTTCAACGGTTTCATTAACCCATGTAGCAGCGTTGATGACTCGCTTTTGGTAGTTGAGGTTCCACATTCCGTCGCCATCAAACATGCTCTTTGCAACATCGAATGAAATCACAGAACTGTTGGTAGCATTGACTTCAAAATACGGAGAAGCCCATGTCACTTCACCGCTTTCACTCATGTACTCAAGGCTAGCGTTTGCAGTTGAAGCCATTCCGTCGTTCCTAATATCCAAGGTGAGTGTGTCATCATCGACGGTAATTGATTGAACATCGAGGCGAGCTCGCCAATACCATACATTGTTGATGAGGTATCGCATCACATCCATCTCTTCTCCTAATCGTTCATTGAGGGCCTCTGCAGAACCTGGAATAAATTGCTCGTCATCTGTTTCAAATGTGAAAGTGGGGAAGCCCATAACACCGTATCCATAGTCCCTGCTTGTTCCACAGTTTGGATACAATCCTTGATTTGCATTCTGAATAGGAATATCCGAAATACCTCCGTTGACGTCTTCTCGAATACTATGGAACAACTCCCAATCAGGAGGCTGTTCTGGCCACTTACCCCATGGATAGAGCATAATCCAAACGCCAGTGTGCATGGTGACGTAAAGGTCAGCATCAGGAACGACGGTATTCATGTAGACCGAGTTGGCAAGAGTTTCAGGTTCGCTAAAAGCTGAAGTGCCAGGTTGAGTGGTAGGGCAGGAATTCCAATAGTGATCGTAATTTCGATTCAAATCAACTTGACCCAGATTCCATCGTGTATCGATATCATTGCCATCCGGATTCAGCATGATAAGAACGTGAACCTCTGAGTTTTGCAAGACTTGAATCGCTTCTTCATTACCATCAATCCAACCGTCGATGTACCACTTTGCTGACAACCATGCTAAAGCAGTTCCAAGATATTCGTTGCCGTGATGGCCGCCATCGATGTAGATTATTTCTTTTGAACTTCCATCGGCTTTCAACTCCATTGACCAATCGGACAATTGAACAACCCACAAACTCTTTCCTGCTCGAGATTTTCCAACATCTTCTAGTTTGACAATATCGGGATTTTCGTCTGCCCACTCATTGACTTCCAATGTCATTGCAGCCCAGGTCATGTGGACGTGGTTATCGATGGGGTCGCCTGGCCACATCTCATCTTGAGCAACTTCTGCTTGAGCACTGGTGAGAGGAACCAGCGGCAGAAGCAGGCATAAAATGAGGCCAATTGCTGCTCGCATGGCAGGCGCTAGTAAGCAAGAATCAAAAACGCTTGGGTATATTACCAATCTGAAGTAAATGCGTTTGGATTGGTTACACGCTCAGATTCGCGGGTCCAAATCGAATTGATATTGGTTTGGCCGCCGTAAATGTCGGCAAATGGATCGATTTCTTCAGGGTCCAAATTTCGTTGCATGTAAGCCTCAACTCGTTCTCGCAACTCAGGTTTAAACTTCCAGTAGTGGATTCTCCATTCACGACCATCCCAGAGCGTCGTTTCTTCAGATTCAGTCGTGAGCAGGTCATAATCTTGGAACATGTAAAACAAGTTTCGATCTGTGGGTTCCAATGCATTATCGATAATACGATTGTAGAATCCAAAAAATCCGAGAGCGTGTTCCGCCATGCCTTGAGCAACTTCCTCATCCATATCCAAATCGATATGTTGTTGAATTGCTCGAGTAAGTTCTGATAATGTCATTGTCATTTTGATTTCCCCCGACCCGCTTATTTACTCCGCAGACACTGTATATTATTGTCATCCGACCCATATAGACTCATCGCTCATTTTTCATGAAAAACACAAAAAATAGTGAATATTGTCCCCCCAGCACCCAAAAAAAGGAGGCCGCGAAGTGCCCCCCTCATGCAGTCCAACAGGCGACTCACCTTAAACAACATCAATCAACAGCCTCAAAAACGCCTGTGCAAGGGCAAGGTTGTGAGCGAAGAGTATGTGGAGGGAAATTTCCTTGGCTTACCCGAAAACGGGGGTGAAGTCGATGTCGCAATCTTGCAATTGCCTTACGAACTCACAACCTCTTACGGACAGGGTACTGCCGGCGGCCCTGCCGCATGTATCATCTCCAGTGCACAAGTCGAGTTGTTTGACGCTTCACTCGGCGAAGACCTACCTGCTGGTGCAGCTCTTTTCACCGCACCTGAATGGGACGGCGAGGGGAACAGTCTCGCTGAGCAATTAGACAACATCAGTGGATACCTAAAACCGTGGTATGCAGGAGATTGTTTACCACTCATATTAGGCGGAGAGCATGGAATCTTACCACCGCTCCTCAATGCAGCAAAGCATCACCCGCTGGTCGATGGGAATATGCAGCGATTGACTGTCGTGCAAATTGATGCTCATGCAGATCTGCGCGAACAACTTGATGGCGAAAAATACTCCCACGCATGCGCTGCAAGTCGTTCTCTTGACCTCGGAATTGGCCAACTGGTTCAAATTGGCATTCGTGCTTATTCAAAGCAGGAAGCGAATTATATCGAAAAAGACGAGCGGGTTACGACTTTTTTTGCACGTGACACGCAATCCCCCTCAACCGGAGAATCAGCGTGGAGGTCTTGCTTAGACACACTAGAGAATTTGACCGGACCGATTCATCTTACAATCGACATCGATGGATTGGATGGCAGTCTTGTTCCTGCGACGGGTACTCCTGTTCCTGGCGGACTTTCCTTTTGGCAAGCAACAGAGGTCATCGAGGCGGTCTTTTCTGCTCCAAATTCGACGGTTATTAGCGTCGATGTCAATGAAATAGTGGCTCAAGAAGACACGCCACTTACACAATTCACTGCTGCAATGGTGGCTACAAAAGCAATAGCAATGCATCTCAAGGCCCGAAAGGAAGGCCGCTGGGAGGCTGTTGCGAAGCAAGCGGGTAGAATCCGAATGCCACAAATATCGGACTATTTCAGGCAACAAAAAAGCAGTGAGAGTCGAGAAGATACGGCGTGAAAGAGAGGGGGTGAAGTGATGACGGATTTAGAAGCACATGGCGCACATGTATTCCTTGATTATACGGGATATGTACCCCCTCATCAAAACGACGGCCAGTGGATTCTCGAACTTCTTGAACAAGCCGTAGAGCGTAGTACAGCACGGAATGTACATTCCCATGTAGAGCCTTTCGATGGCTCACTCTCTCCAATCGGATTCGCCGCAGTGGTTTTACTTGACGAAAGCCACGTTACTGCACATTGCTATTCGGAAAAAGGATGGTTGGCTTTGGATTGCTTTACGTGTGGAGGCTCAGATCCAAATGCTTTGGCAGATGACATCCACCATCAACTTTTGAAAGAAATTCCATCACTTTCACTTCGGCGCAGACAGCATGTTGAGCGTTTCTTGCACGAGGGGGAATGACATGTCTGTTCGCACCTTTGTCGACCAACATTATCGCCATTTCAATGCAGGTGAACTTGCTCGTGCAGCACGTTCTTTAACGCAGTTTCTCGAAGATGGTGGCAAGATATTTCTCACGCTTGCAGGAGCCATGAGCACTGCTGAACTCGGCCGTAGTTTGGCACCAATGATTCGGGCTGGGCACATTGCTGGCATCTCATGCACGGGTGCTAATTTAGAGGAAGACCTGTTTCATTTGGTCGCTCACAATTCCTACGTATCTATTGAGAATTGGCGAGACCTATCTGCTGAAGACGAAGCGGAATTACTTGAAAAGAAGCTCAATAGAGTGACAGATATCTGTATTCCTGAAGAAGAGGCTTTTCGAAAAATAGAACATCATATTGTCTCGTGTTGGAAGGAAGCCGATCATCAGGGATTGTCAAAATTACCTCACGAATACTTCTACCAATTAATGCAAAGCGGAGTCTTAGAATCGTCTTTTGAGGCGAACCCAGAGGATTCTTGGCTGCATGCTGCTGCAAACATAAATCTTCCAATATTTGTTCCTGGTTGGGAAGATTCGACGCTCGGAAATATTTTCGCAGCACGTTGTATCGAAGGTGAAATTCGCCCTACTGCAATAAAAAATGGCGTCGAATACATGATTCAATTAGCGCAGTGGTATGAATCGAGAACGGATTCGCTGGCTTTTCTACAAATCGGTGGAGGCATAGCAGGAGACTTTCCGATTTGCGTCGTTCCAATGCTTCATCAAGATTTGAATCGCAATGTTCCGTTGTGGAGTTGGTATTGCCAAATCACCGAATCATCTCCATCCTACGGAGGCTATTCAGGGGCGCCACCAAATGAAAAAATCACGTGGGGTAAACTCAACATTGAGACACCTAAGTTTGTCATTGAGAGCGATGCTACCATTGTTGCACCATTGCTGTTTGGATATGTTATGGATGCATAAAATCAGACTACCAACCATTGTCACATTGCACAGAACTGCGCAAGTATTGAAGAGGAGCAGGCTGTACCTCTTTCCATGAGCACACAGAAATCAAGACGAGCAATCACTCTTTTCTTGGTCATGGTTTTACCACTGGTCTTTACTGCAACTGCTCAATCAGCCCCGACTGCTCCGACCATTAACGCTGCTTGGCTTGAAGGAGATGGCGGTGAGAATCAACATGCCTATACCATCACCTTTGCAGATAATGGTTCATACGGTATCGATGTTGATGTGAACCATCTTCACAACAACTCATTGCTCGACACAGATGTATTTCTCACGTGGAGTTCTGTAAATGGTTACCGAACAGCACACGCGTTGCTCAACACTTCTCTTCATTGGAGCGATGAAATCGCTATGACTGTGACCATAAACAGCTGGAATGGAAACCTTTTATCCGAACCTGTTGAATCATTCCGGAGCTTTACAGTCGGTACTTGGAATCAACCGATGGCAGACCATGAAGTTCTTCTCAAGACGTCTTGGGATCTTAACCAAACCTACATGACAGAGGAAGGTGAACAAGGATTTGCTCTCGATTTCAATGGCCAAGGTTGGCAGATGCGTCAGGGCGACGTACTCAATTCATGGGAACTGGGAAGCGGTAATCTTACGACATTAGAAAATACAAATGACAGTTCGACAGAACTCTCTCTTTTACTTGATTCGATATGGAAGAATGAAACAATTCAATCCGGTGTATTGACCTCTCAGGTATTTGACGCCAGAGGCAGTGGAATACTGCACTTAGTGACGCTGGATGGAGCTTCTGAAAGCGAAATTATCGCCAATGTTTCGGAAGGGTGGTTTAACCGTTCAATGATTGATGGAGATTTGTCTGAACGGTTACGAATTGAAGCAACAGGAGACCTCTCAATTACAGAGCAAGATGATGAAGAACAAGGGCTCAACGTTACTGGCGAAGTCAGTGTATTTTTCTTAGAAACGTGGGATGAAAACGGTATTCGAAGACTGCAACATACACAATTCGAAGCACTTGCTGACATGATTCTCTATGAAGACGATTTTCAAATGGATGTGTCCTTGGATGGCTTAACCGTAATCGAGCGTTGGGAAGATGGAGTTCGCACAGACCAAAAAAATGAATTTCTAGGCCAAGGCACTTTTGGCCTCAATGAAGAAGATGAAAACTCAAGCATCATGATTAACGGAACTATACACGAGTTACATTGGTTAACCGAAGATGGAATCACTCTGAAAGATGATTTGCATATGGATGGCGTAATCACTGGTGATGCGCAGGGTACCTTTGGCATTGTCCGTACCATTGAAGAAACCGGTGATCAAGCCAATGCGACTCAAGTCGTCTTTTTGGTCAATGTGATTCATCAAGAGACTTGGTTCAACATCACCGGTATCAACGGTGGTAATTTCTTCGATGGACAAGGTGTTGGTGCGAATCATAACGAATCTTGGGATTATCAAGTTGTACAATCGGAATGGGAAAACCGAACGGTACGATTGGTATGGGAGGAAACCGGAGCCGACCCCTCAAGCGGTGATGAACGTCCAGAGAATAGCCCAATTCAAGTCAATGCCACACAACCGGATTCTGAAGAGATTTTGGGCGAGATTACAATTTCTCGAGAGACAGGACTCATGCCTATTCCATTGATACCCGGAGACACACTTCGTCTTGCCGGTCAAGAAGGACTGTCGTTAGTTATCACTGCTGAAACTACGGGTAATGACCCGAGAGACGGTTTCAATCTGCATGTGACAAACTGGGTGGGTTCTTACGGAGAAGGCAGTACAGCATCGGGTTCAATCATT
>CEOP01032196.1_pt1 | contig 17123 bp, 16 predicted proteins | sample 361301 | NCBI WGS metagenome assembly CEOP01 (sample SAMEA2619548, study PRJEB7988) | marine metagenome | biome: marine biome (ENVO:00000447); feature: deep chlorophyll maximum layer (ENVO:xxxxxxxx); material: "saline water (ENVO:00002010), including plankton (ENVO:xxxxxxxx)" | depth 55 m
ACAGAATTTATGATTAATCCTACTGGAAGATTCGTAGTGGGTGGTCCTGATGGTGACACAGGATTAACGGGTAGAAAAATTATTGTAGATACCTATGGAGGTTATGCTCCACATGGTGGAGGTGCATTCAGTGGAAAAGATTGTACTAAAGTAGACAGAAGCGCAACATATATGGCGCGGTATATAGCGAAAAATATTGTTGCAAGCAAAATAGCATCCAATGCGACTGTACAGCTCAGTTATGCAATTGGAATTAAAGAACCAACATCAATCTATATTTATTGCGATGGCAAAGTAAGATCTGATATAACCAAATGGGTCAAAAATAATATTGATTTAACTCCTTTAGGTATTATTAATAGATTTGACTTATTTAATATCAACCTTACAGATACTACAAACTACGGTCACCTTGGTAAGAAAAATCTTCCCTGGGAAAAAACAGATATTATTAAAAAATTTAACTTTTAAGAGGAAATATGAGACTACAAAGTATAGAAAAAAATCAACTGATTAAAACTGGAAATAAAATGAAAAAACAATACAAAGATATTATAGAGATGATGCCGTATAAAATTAAAGATATCGGATTAGCAGAACTAGGTAGAGATAAAATAGATATCTCTGAAAGAGAGATGCCAGGCTTAATGGAGTTAAGAAAGAAATATTCTAAATCTAAACCGCTAAAAGGTTTAAGACTTACGGGTTCATTGCACATGACAATAGAAACGGCAATTCTTATTGAAACATTAAAAGATCTTGGAGCTGATATTCGCTGGGCAAGTTGCAACATTTTTTCTACTCAAGATGAAGCTGCTGCTGCCATTGCAAAAACAAAAACTCCAGTATATGCATGGAAGGGTGAAACACTTAAAGAATATTGGGATTGTACATTGCAAGCTCTGACATTTAAAAATAACCAAGGCCCTAATCTTATTGTTGATGATGGAGGTGACGCTACCCTACTAATTCATAAAGGATATGAGCTTGAAAATTATTATAACGAACACAAAACATTGCCTGAAATTTTAACTGTCGTTGAAGAAGAAATTGTCATTGAAAAACTTTTAAGAAAAGTACACAAATTAAATCCCAACCATTGGCACAGAATTGTTCCGGATATTATAGGAGTTTCAGAAGAAACGACTACTGGGGTAGCTCGCTTACAACAAATGGTTGATGACTCTACTCTTTTGTTCCCTGCATTTAATGTAAATGATGCAGCGACTAAATCAAAGTTTGACAATCTTTATGGATGTAGAGAATCTTTAGCAGACGGGATTAAACGCTCAACAGAAATTATGCTAGCTGGAAAAACTGTTGTTGTATGTGGTTATGGCGATGTGGGTAAAGGGTCAGCGCAATCAATGAAATCCTATGGATGTAAAGTCATTGTTACTGAAATTGATCCAATATGTGCATTACAAGCAGCTATGGAAGGTTTTGAAGTGCGAACGCTAGAAGATGTTCTTCATAGGGGAAATATTTTTGTTACAACCACTGGTAATAAAGATATTATTACCTTAAAACACATGAGAAAAATGAAAGATCAAGCCATTGTCTGTAATATTGGACATTTTGATAATGAAATTCAAGTAGATGCATTAAATAAATCAAATGCAATTAGAAAGCAGATAAAACCTCAGCTTGATAGATATACTTTTAAAAATAATAAACAAATATTTTTATTAGCTGAAGGTAGACTAGTAAACCTAGGTTGTGCGACCGGACATGCAAGCTTTGTAATGTCAACCTCATTTTCAAATCAAGTATTAGCTCAAATTTTCTTAGCACAGAATCAACCGAAGACGGGCATATATGATTTACCAAGAAAGTTAGATGAAGAAGTTGCACGAATTCATTTAAAACATCTTGATGCTGATCTAACAAAGCTTACAAAATCACAAGCAAAATATATTGGTGTAAAGGTTCATGGTCCATTTAAAAAGGATGAATATAGGTACTAAAATATGAACAAAACTGATAGGGTTTTACGTCAAATTGTTGGTAAATCAAAATTTTTAGAAAGAATAAGATTTTCTATTAAAAATCTAATCATGAATAGTGAAAGTCTTTATTTACCATATTCAAGATTTAAGTCACCTGATTTTACAGTCGATAAAAACTTTGATATAACTATTGAAGGATTTATGAGGTCTGGCAATACGTTTGCATACTACCAATTTAAAGACGCAAATAAAAATCTAAATATTGCTCATCATAGACATAGCAATACACAAATAACCTTTTCTGTTAGAAATAAGATTCCAACATTACTTTTAATTAGAAATCCAATCGATGTTATAGTTTCTACTTATATTTTTTTTGATAAAAAGATACCAGAAAAACAAATCGCTAAATCGTGGATTCAATTCTATAGACCTCTAATAAAATTGAGGGAGGAAATAATAATTTCTGATTTTAATAATACAATAAACAATTTTGCAAAGACAGTTGAACAAGTAAATGAGTTCTATAAAACTGAATTTTGTATTCCTCAACTAGAAGACAATGAAACATTTAAAGTAATTAAAGATAATCATACCATTCCAGATGTAAAAAGATTAGCACATCCGAATAAAGAAACCAGAAATCAAAAACAAAAAGTAAAGGAAGCTTTGATTAAGGACACAGAGATTAAACCTATATTAAAGGAATGTATTAATATTTACGAAACTTTTATTTGAATTTAGCTAATGTTTTTTTTAACTATATGCTTAAAATATTTAAAAATTAGTGAGCACCCGTTCTTTTTAATACTTGCAAAATAGTTTTAAAAATTATATAAATATCAAACTTTAATGACTTCTTTTCTATTCCTTCTAATTCTAACTGAACACGTTTTTCTCCACTTAAATTCGATCTACCGCTTGCTTGCCAAAGACCAGTTACTCCTGGTTTTACGCTTCTATATTTTTTTGAATTTTTATTATACAATATATCTAATTCTTTTCCTACGACAGGCCTAGGTCCAACTACTGACATTTCTCCTTTTAATACATTAAAAAATTGAGGTAATTCATCAATGCTTGTTTTTCGTATAAAGTTTCCAAATGGTAATATTCTAATATCTTCTTGAGCGCTTAATTTAAAATCATTTTTTACATATCTTTCATATAGTTCTTGATCTGATTTCAGAATTTCCTCAGCATTTTTTACCATACTTCTAAACTTATACATTTTAAAAAATTTACCATCCTTTCCAACTCTATTTTGCTGAAAAATAACAGGAAATCCATCATTTAATATTATAAGGAGTGCAACGACCACTAGTAAAGGACTTATAATAATTAAAACTGAAATCGAAAAAATTTTATCAAACATGGATAAATAATAATATTATTATGTGGTATTACAAAATATAATAATTAGAATTGTTTATTTTTGTTTTGCTAGTTACTTTAAATAAAAGAGAATCTTAAATGAAAATTGCCATCATCGGAAGCAACGGATATATTGGATCCACTTTAGTTGATAAGTTAAAAAATTCTGGATATGATATCCATTTAATGGATATAAATGATTGGGATATTAGAAAAACTCCAACAAAAGATGGACTTCCTAAATACTGGAAATCATTTGATGCAGTAGTACATTTAGCAGCACTGGTAAAAGTTAGTGAAAGTGTGATAAAACCATGGAACTATTATAATACTAATATTAATGGTACTCAAAAAATAATTACTCATTTCCCTGGCGCTAAAATTATCTTTGCTTCGACTGGCGCTGCTTTTGATCCAACATCACCCTATGCAAAATCAAAGATAGCAGCAGAAGATCTTATTAAAAACCAATGTAAGGACTATACTATATTTAGATTTTTTAATGTAGGCGGCAGGAAACCAAACAATCCTGAGGGATTATATGCAGCTACTATCAATGCATGCAAATCTGGAAAGTTTACAATTTATGGAAATGATTATAATACAAAAGATGGGACATGCATAAGAGATTATGTACATGTTGATGATATTTGTAATGCAATTATTAAAGCTATTGCAGAACCTGGAGCTATGACAGAATATGAACCACTTGGTTCTGGAAAATCTTATACAGTTTTAGAGTATGTAGAAGCTTTTCTGGATGTAAATGGACCTCTTTTTAAAGTAGAAATTGGTTCTAGAAGAGAAGGTGATAACGAATCAAGCAAAGTACCATTTATGAGCAGATTTATGAAACCGAAAAAAACATTAAAGGATATAGTCAAACTATAAAAATTATTATTTTTAAGAACAGTTAAGTTGAATGACATACAGAAAAATTTAATTATTGAATGAATCATAACAAATATTTGGATAAATGATATTAATGAATTGGATTTATTAGATTAGAAAAAAATTCAAAAAGGTATTTAGTAATAAATTGTATTACTTTTTAGGATTAATAACATAAACTTTACAACAAAAAGAGGATATGAGTAAAAAAATTTTAATAACAGGTGGAGCAGGATTTATTGCACATCATTTAATAAATAAAATCTTATCTGAAACTGATTGGGAAATTGTTACAATTGATAGATTAGATTTTAGTGGTAATTTAAATCGATTAAATGAGGTTGTGATGTCTTATCCTAAATCTGAAAGATGCAGATTAAGAATAGTGCATCATGATTTAAAAGCAGAACTAAATCCAGAAATTATATCTCACATTGGTAAAATTGATTACATAAGTCATCTTGCAGCGGGATCGCATGTTGATCGCTCCATTAAATATCCTCTAGAATTTGTTATGGATAATGTAGTAGGTACAGCTCATATTTTAGATTATGCTAGAAAATTGGACAATTTAGAAAGGTTTGCTTATTTCAGCACAGATGAAGTTTTTGGACCGGCACCAATGGGAGTTAACTATAAGGAAAATGATAGATATAATTCCACCAATCCTTACTCAGCTACTAAGGCTGGAGCTGAAGAATTAGTAGTTGCATATGAAAATACATACGGACTACCATCTATGATAACTCATACAATGAATGTATTTGGAGAAAGACAGAATTGTGAAAAATATATACCTATGGTAATTAAAAAAGTAAGGGATAAAGAAACTGTTACTGTCCATGCAAATAAAGAAAAAACAATTGCAGGCTCCAGACATTATATACACGCTGAGGATGTAGCTAATGCTTTATTATTCCTTTATGCTTATGATATATCTTCATTAAAAGAAGAGAAAAAGGGTTTAAAGTGTCAAAAATTCAATATAGTTGGTAAAGATGAAATTGACAATTTAGAGTTAGCTCAATTTATCGCTAAAGTGCAAAATAAAACCCTACAATATGAAATGGTTGATTTTCATACATCAAGACCAGGACATGACTTAAGGTATGCCTTAGATGGATCAAAAATGAAGGATATGGGATGGGAGCCAGAGTCAGCTTTTAAAAGGTTAGAGTCTGTAGTAAAATGGACCTTAGAAAATGATAGATGGCTACAATAGATAAAACATTTACAAACTTCATATTTAAAACTAAATTAGCCCAATGAAAAAAAAATCCTTACTCACGTTACTATTATTTAGCAATATATTTGCACAAGTATCAATATCTGATATTTCAAAATTGAGTAATTCGGAATTGAATGCAATCAAAGGTGAATTACAAAACGATAGCGCTACATCGCTTAGTAATACCACAGACATAAATATAAATAAAATCAAGCCCTCTTCTGTCAAAATTATATCAAATAATAAATCGGGGAATGGTGACTATTTTGGTTATAATTATTTTAACAAAAATATAAATTTTTTTGATAATATTCCAACGCCTTCTGGGTATACTCTCGGCCCTGGGGATGAAGTTATTATTTCAATTTGGGGAGAAACAAACTCAAGAGAAAATTTTTTGATAAACAAAGATGGTGCAATCTTTTATGAAAATATAGGTTTTATAAATATATCAAATTTGACTATTGAAGAATCTGAAAAAGTTCTTAAGAATGAATTATCTAAAATATATTCTACTCTTGTAGATTCAAATAATCCCTCACAGCTTAGACTTCAACTAGGAAAATTAAAGTCAATGAATGTTTATTTTACAGGTCAAATTGGAAGCCCAGGAATAAATCTTATTCATCCTTTTTCGGATATATTTGCAGCATTAATTCAGGCTGGAGGAGTAAAACAAAATGGATCTTTAAGAAAAGTTGAAATAATTCGTGATGGAAAAATTCTTGCTGTATTTGACTTCTATGATTTTTTTATTGAAGGAAGTAATGTTTTTTCTAATATACGTATTTTAGATGGTGACATTATTCATATCCCCCTAGTTTCTAACCGTGTCAGTATTAATGGCCCAGTTTATAATCCAGGATTTTATGAATTAATCGGAGAAGAATCTCTTTTTGATCTTCTTAAATTTTCTGGAGGCTTTAAACCTAATGCTGCTAACTTTGCTAATGTGAATGAAATCATTAAACAATCTCAACGGAGTTCAGATGATGCAGCAAGATTAAGCCAAACGATTAATATTAATCAATTTGCTGATATAAAACCTACCAATGGTACCAGCGTAAATATTCTTTCAATTACTGATCAAGTGACAGATATAACAATTAGAGGGCGAGTAAAATCTCCAGGTAGCTACCCTTCTAATGCAACGTTAAAAGATGTACTTGATTTAGCAGGGGGGTTTAACGATCCAATTTTTAGAAAAAGTATTGTTGAAGACGAAATTATAGTATTAAGAAAAGACGAAAAACAACTTTATTCATTGGAATTTAAACTTTCTTATCAGGAGTCTGATAAATTTAACCTAGAGCCTGGAGATCAAGTTTTTGTTTATGAAGATACAAAATATAATAATATTCTTTTGGTTAGAGTTGAAGGTGAAGTCAATAAACGAGGTTCATATCAATTTGAGAAAGGAATAACAGTTGAAAAAATTATTGCTACTGCTGGCGGTTTGAGTGAGCTAGCAAACCCCGATGGCATAGTTGTTGAGGAAGTTTATACCGAAATAAATGATAATGGTAATGAAGTGGAGCAAAGATTTCTTGTTAATAACACTACAAAAGATTTCAAAATATCAATGAATTCTATTGTTAATGTTTTACCATTAGAAAATGTAGTGAGAGTTCAAGGAAATGTTTATAGTCCAGGCTTAATTTCTTTTGATGGTGGAAACTTAAAATCTTATATTAAGCTCGCTGGTGGATATAAAAAACATACACGAAAAAGGGATGTTTATATTCAGCGTGCTAATGGTCAAATAAAAAAAGTGTCTCTTTTAAGAGGAATTGGGGTAATGGTTAGAAAAGGAGATAAAATTATTGTTCCCGCTAAAACTGATCCACAAAACTTCGACATAACAGCTTTCATTGCTGATTTAGCAACAACGCTTGCAAATATAGCTGCCATACTAATTGTTGTAGATAATCAAAATAATAATTAGCTAATATGAAACTAATTCTTCTTCGTCACGGCGAAAGCGAGTGGAATCTTCAAAATAAATTTACCGGTTGGACTGATGTTGACTTAACTGAAAATGGTGTTAATGAAGCAAGATTTGCTGCCCAACAATTAATTAATGAAAATATTCCTATAGATACCTTACATACATCTTTACTAAAAAGAGCAATGAATACAGCTTACATCGTAGCTGACACTATTAAGTTTGATAAAAATAATATTCAGTACAACTGGAGATTAAATGAGCGTCACTATGGTGCACTGCAAGGACTTAATAAATCAGAAACAGCTTCAAAGTATGGTGAAGAGCAAGTGCATATTTGGAGGAGAAGTTATGATATTAGCCCTCCCCTATTAGAAGATTCAGATGAACGTCATCCAAAATATAATAAAAAATTTGATAATATTAATGCTTCTTTACCAACAGGAGAAAGCCTAAAAAATGTCATTGATCGTCTAAAGCCTTTTTGGAATAATTTTTTAGAAAAAATAAAAGGTAATTCTGGCAATCATTTAATAGTTGCACACAGTAATTCCCTACGCGCAATTATAAAGATGTTAGATCAATTATCAAATGATGATATTATATCAGTAAATATTCCTACAGGGGTACCTCTTGTTTACACACTAGATGAAAAGTGTAACACAATTCATAAAAGATATTTAATAAATGATAACGATTTAGAAGAGAAGAAAAGATTGATTGAAGATCAAGGAAAAGTAATAAAATAGTTGCTTATCTAAGCTATTATCAAAATAGATTTATCTTTGTTTTTTTAATAAAAAAAATATAAGATGAGAAAAAAAATATTAATAATGAATTAGGCATCGTGAAAAGTAAGACTGATTTCTCAATAACCCCTAAAAAACACATAGATAAAATAAAAGAAAAGGAAACGTTAATTTTATCATCATATTTCTGTTGAACTATTTTTATACCTTGAAATAATATATTTAATAAGAATAAAGAAAAGGACAAAAGACCTAAAATTCCAGTTTCAACTATTAATAAAATATATGTACTATGAGATCTCAAATCAAAATTTCTCAATCCTGAACCTAATAGAGGATGAAGAGTGAATTGGTCAAGAGCATTTATCCATAAAACATCTCTACCGGTAAATCCTGAATCAAAACCTCTTCCAGAAGATGTGATTTCATAGAAAAAAAATAATTCATATAATAAATCGTAAAAATATTGATAATTGAGAAAAAATATTGTTAATGAAAAAATTATAAAAATGGAAAGATAATTAAACAATATTCTGTACGTGTAATTAGATATAGAAAAAATAAAGGTATATGTTGAAATAAAAATTAATGAAACGATCATTGCACCTCTAGATACAGTAGCTACTATCATGAACAAAGCTATCAAAAGAGATAATATCCTTATGTAAATATTTTTTATTGAAAAAAATATTAACGCAATAGAGCAAAGACCTAAAATTGCGAATTGATTAGGCTCAAAGTTTCCGACTTCTCTTCCACGACCCATATCAACCCCATATAAAAATAGTTGAATGGCCATCAAAAATAGTAAAAATATTCCAGCAAATTTTACTACTGGAATTATTGAATGACTTGAATCTTTAAAAATTGAGTATATGAATAAAGTGTTTATAAAAAATAATGAAGAATATATGATGGATATAAAGCTTAAGCTTAGAAAAGATGAAGCAATAACTATCAGAAAAAATAAAAATAAATATTTGTCGATTTCTAAATTATTAAGATTATTTTTATTGTTAATTATTATTGTTGTTAGAAAAAAAATTAGCAGTCCAGTAATTTGATATAAGCCCACATCTCCTGAAGAAAATCCTTTTTCAGGACCAAAAAATTTTGTTAAAGATAGGAAAAATAAACAAAAAAAAGAGATTGATCTATAATACATTAAGTTTAAAATGATTATTTCTTTTAATGCTTAAAATAAATGTTAGCAAGAAAGAAAATAAGAAAGAGAGTAATAAATTAAGTTTTAAATCTGGACTAGTATGCTTAGCTAGTGTGTGAACATCAGTAATTAAAAAGACAGCATTAGACTTGTCAATAGATTCCAAAAGCTTAGTTTCATAGGTAGAATATAGCTGGACATAAACTTGTGATTTTAATAAAAGATCTGATTCAAGCATTTTTAACTCCTCAAGGAGTTTTGGAGATTGAATATTTTTATTTCTCTCTTTAAATGATATTAATTCAGTTCTAATATTATCAATATCATATTCAATATCTTTAATTCTTTGATTAATGAAATTTGTCTTTTGAAGTGCAGATTCATTTATAATATTGCTATAGTAATTATTAACAAACAAAATAATTTCGTTAGATATTTTTTGTGATAAGATTTTATCTCCTGTTTCAACGTAAATAGTGATACTATTATCTTCTGAATTTTCTCTAATAGTAATAACATCCTCTTGAAGTTTTAAAACTGTTTTGTCAAAATTAATTTCATCAGTACTAATGTTAGAATAGAATATATTGTTTACAATTTTCGATCGTAATCCATCTCCTATTTCAAAAATATTCCATAAATTTTTTCCTTCCCACTTTTTGCTAGCCAAATAAATGTATAATTGTTTTGAATTTACAAGAGAAGATAAAGGAAGAGTTTCAGAATCAAGAGATGTAAAAGATTGTATAATACCAAAAGAGGAGGAGGAGTCTTTCTGATAAAAACTAAATGAAGTTGTATATTTCTTATTGCCAAATATTGAAAGAATAAATGATAGGGTTAAGATAATTAAGTAATATTTATAATACCTTTTCCAACTCTTTAAATACAATGATATTTCTTTTAATATATCAAATTCCATTATCAGAAAATTAATCAAAATATGATAAAGATGGTGAAAAATTTTAAATATTATTATACATATTATTTTGAAATTATTAATAGCAATTCTTAAGAATTGCATTTATTATACTGATTATGTTAAAGAATGCATTAAAAGAACATTCAGCAGTTTTTTCCAATTTATCTTTAATAGAAAATGATATTATTGAACTTTATAATATGATTTTAAGTACTATAGAAAAAAAAGGTAAGGTTTTAATATTTGGAAATGGTGGAAGTGCAGCTGATGCCCAACATTTTGCAGCTGAATTAGTCGTAAAGTTCGAAAAAAAAAGACAGCCTATTGCTGCAATTGCTCTTACAACTGATACATCAATTATTACATCTATATCAAATGATTTATCTTTTAATAAAATTTTTTCTAGACAAATAGCTGCAATAGCAAACGAAGAAGATCTTTTAATTGGTATTTCAACATCAGGTAAAAGCCAGAACGTAATTCAAGGACTTCAAATTGGAAAAGAATTAAATATATCGACTGTGCTTTTCACAGGAGAAAATAAACTCGATGATAATTTTGTGGATTTATATATTCATGCTCCATCAGATAAGACATCAAGGATTCAAGAAGTTCATTTGTTTGTTTATCATGTTATTTGTGAATTAATTGATGAAAAATTTAAATAGTATTACAGAAAAATTCAAAAATGTATCTGCATTGGTAATTGGTGACATTATCGTTGATAGATATATTTATGGTAAATCTAATAAGCTATCTCCAGAATTTCCTGTTCCACTTATCGTAACAAATGAAGATAAAATTGATTTAGGTGGATCTATGAACGTTGCTTTAAATCTATCGACCATAGGAGTCAACACAACTATTTGTGGAGTAGTTGGAAATGATAAATATGGAAATGAGGTTATTGATAGAGCCAATAAAAGGAATATAGATTGTCAGTATGTCTTTAAAAAAAAAGATATAAAAACAACAGTGAAAACCAGGATTATTTCTAATGGAAGTCACCTAGCAAGAATAGATAGAGATATTGAAAAAATATCTATTAATGAAAAAGATATATCCGTAATTAAAAAAATTATTCCGAATTTTGATATAGTTATAATCAGTGACTATAATAAAGGCTTAATAACTAGTCAATTTATGAAAGAAATTATCATACACGCCTCCTCAAATAATATTAACGTATATGTTGATCCAAAACAAGATCCTAAAATTTACAAAGGAGCTAACTTTCTTACTCCAAACCAAAAAGAACTTGATGAACTTTTTTTGAAAAATTCAAATGAAAAAGATATGCAAGTCAATATCAATAAAATAATTAAAGAAAATGATTTTGATGGTATTGTTGTAACTCAAAGTGAAAAAGGTTATACGTACTATGGGAATAATGATAAAATCAGAGGAAGTATAAATAAGGTTAAAGCTATTGATATCTGTGGTGCTGGAGATACATTTATATCATACCTCTCTCTTTTTCATTTTTTTACAAAAGATATTAAGCTAAGCTTGAATTATGCTTCAAAGCTTGCAACTTTATCCGTAACTCATAATAGAGTTTATACCCCTAATAAAAAAGATATAGAAAAAATTATAAAAATTAATAATGAAAAATAAATCAATTATTTTTTCTACTGTTACAAGAAGTCCAGGAAAAAACTTTATAAAGTCCATAAATCAATTTCTAAAAATTGCACAAAAATTTAAAAAATATAAAATTATAATCGTTGAATCAGATTCCTCAAATAGCCCAGAAAAGATATTTGCAAAGTTTAAGGATAGTAATATAATAATTAAAAGGCTTGGAAAGCTAACATCATCAATTGCAAATGGACATCTAAGAACCGAAAGAATTGCTCATTCAAGAAATCATTATCTTAATCTTATTTTAAACTCAGAAGAATTATCTTCTTACGATTATTTGATTGCATTTGATAGCGATGGAGTATCTGAAAAAATGGATTATGATTCAATAAGGGAGGCTTTATCTATTAATCAACAGTGGGATGCACAATTTCCTAATCAAATATTAGCTTACTATGATATTTATGCATTGAGATGTAATAATTGGGTCGATTATGACTGTATCATGAAAAAAAATAACCTTATCAAAGAAAGTAATAATCCAAAAAAGGCATTTAAAGACTGCATTGCTAGCAAGATGATTAAAATAGATAAAAAATCTAAATTAATTAAGGTGCAATCAGCTTTTGGTGGACTTGGATTATATAAAATAAAAAGTATAGGAAATGCTAAATACAAAGGTAGTATTAACAATATTCCAATTTGTGAACATGTTACTTTTCATAAAGAAATGAATAAATCAAATCGGTTATTATTTATTAATCCAGCGTTTATAAATTCGCTAGGCTTGAATGAACATGTATTGATAGGTAAGATATTGACATTGCTACCTACTCCAATCTTTAATTTTCTCTATAATTTTCGAAAAAAAATTACTTAACTTCAATTGGATTAACATAGAATTTCCAATCCATAACTTCGATTTGTGAATGTTTAGAAATTTCAAAAGATTTATATTCTGTTGAAGGTAAAATACTTAATTCCTTACCGTTTACAAGCAAGCCGAGAGGCATTACAAAATTATCGTTTATATTGTTCCATCGGTAATAAAATTCATTATCAGTTTGGTAGTACTGAAGCTCTGGCTGATTAGGAGTATATAAGTATTGTTGAGCAAAGTACCAATAGTCTTTACCTGTTTTATCTTTTACCTTTTCAAAAAAATCATTTGTATTTGCAAACCCTTTAGCATTTTCAGTCATAAATTCTTTTAATATTTCAAACCATATTTTATCATTGTTTATAACACTCCTTAAAGTATGCATTACCCATGCACCTTTCATATAAGTGTCTCCGTGAAGTGCCCAGTGATTTTCATTTTCATTACCAACTATTGGAATTTCGTTAACAATGCGATTTTTAATTGTATTAAGGTAGTGTACACCTACCTCATAACTTTTAAATTTATCTTCAAAATAAATAGATTCTGAATAAACCTGCAATCCTTCATGAATCCATATGTGGGTTGGGTCTGATGCGGTGACACTGTTTCCAAACCATTCATGACCTGTTTCATGAATTATTAAAGGATCAATAACTCCATACATTGGCCAACTTTTACTTCTTACACCATTGTACATACTAAATCCGTTACCATACGTTACCGCTGACTGGTGTTCCATTCCTAAATATGGAACTTCAATTAGCTTGTATCCGTCTTCATACCATTGATAATCACCAAAGTATTTTTCATAAAATCTTATCACTTCTTTTGATTGAGGAAAGAAATTGGAAGCTAATTCAGCGTTATAATCTAAAACATAATGATTCATAAAATGTGTTTTGCTTTCTTTTAAAAAAGTATCTTGCACTGCTACATAGTTTCCAATTTGAACTGATATGTTATAATTATTTATAGGATTACTGACAAACCATTCATAGGTCGTTTTATCAGCGTTTTCTTTAATACTCCTTAATTTACCATTTCCAACTGCAAATAAATTTGAAGGAACAGTATAAGCCATTCTCACACTATCTCCTTCAGCGGTAATATGATCTTTATTTGGCCACCAGATTCTTGCACCTTCCCCTTCACAAGAAACAGCTACCCAGTCACGATTCTCCTTATCTTTTGACCACGTAAATCCTCCAGCCCAGGGAGGATTATCCGCACCCTGAGGAATTCCTTCATAAAAAACAGTAAACTCAAAAAAACTATCTTTTTTTATAGTTGATGTAAAATCAATTAATACGGCATCAAATTCCCTAGAAAAGGATAAGATCTGATTTTTTTGAGTTATCTTTTTAATCTTTAAATTTTCAGCTAAATCAATCTGTAGTTTATTTAAGTCTTTTTTGCTTTCAGCTTTTACTGTTACAAATCCATTTAATGATTTATTATTAATATCAAAATCAATATTTATATCATAAAATGATACCCTGTATGATGAACGGTTTTCGTTTAAATTACCAATTAAAAAGTTATTGGGAGTTAATTCTGGTAAATTATATTGATTTCCGTGAGGTCTATTTTCTTGGCAAAATAGCAAAGAATATATCAAAGCACTAAAAATTATTTTTTTCATAATAAGTCCTTGTTTTTAATATATTGTTTGCGAAGATGATATAATATAAAATAATGCAAAAAAGGAGCCATAGTACAATAGCAAATGCTTCTTTAATGATAAATAAAACATAAACAGTAGCTAAGTAAACTAGCCACTTTACCCAATTTGGTTGACTCCAAAGTCTGAGAAAAAGGTTCATAGGTTAAATTTATAAAAAACTTTAGAGCTTACCTTCTTTTCTCATTTTCTCTCTTATAGAAGTTGCAGATATTTCACCAATTTCATTTGGTGGTATGTGTTCTATTATTTCATACCCTACACCACGTCCATAATTAACGGATTCAATATCGGGAATAATAGAAGTAATTACTCTTCCATCTGCTATTAGATCTTTTAACTCTCCCTCATGAACCATTTTTTCAATTTCTTGAGCAGTCCATGGATTATTTTTGTCAGGCTCAACATCTCTTATTGCAAGCCAAACATTTTTACCTTCTTTTAATCTTTCATTAATTAGCCAAAGGTGCCCTTTGTGAAGAGGTTGCCAACGACCAACAAACATTGAAAATTTCATTTTTTCTCCTAACTCTTTTTGTTTATAAATTGATTATCTAATAAATAAGATACTATTTGTTCCGCAGCTTCGTCAAGTGTAATAGTATTGTTGATGACGCATATTTCTGGATTTTCTGGAGATTCATAAGGAGAGCTTATTCCTGTAAAATGTTTTATTTCTCCACTACGAGCTTTAGCATACATCCCTTTTGGATCCCTTTTTTCACAGATTTCTAAGGAAGTATCAATAAAAACTTCTAGGAATTGTCCTTGTTCAAATAACTCTCTTACCAATTGACGATCGGAGTTAAATGGTGAAATAAAAGCAGTAAGAACAATAGTGCCGGCATCGAGAAAAAGCTTTGAGACCTCGCCAATTCTACGAATATTTTCAACACGACTCTTCTCGTCAAATCCCAAATCACTGTTTAATCCATGTCTTACATTGTCTCCATCAAGAAGATAGGTTTTATAATTCATTCTGAACAACTTTTGCTCAACAATGTTGGCTATAGTAGATTTACCGCTTGCAGAAAGACCAGTAAACCATAATAAAAATGGTTTTTGTTCCAATTGTTTTATTCTATCAGAATTTTTAATTGTTGTATTATGCCATACTACATTATTCATTTTGTCTCCATATTTTATGATTGAGATAATACGTAATTATTCAACCATATTATATATTTTTTTGTATATCTTTTTTGCGTCATTATATATACAATTAAATTGTTTATAGTCTTGTGAAAAACTTCTTTCAATTCTACTAAATTTACTAGAATTATTTATTTTATTGTACCAATGCTTTCCCCAAATGCCATCATTAATATGGGCTCCCTTTGGCCACGAGAGCATATTTTTTTGAAAATCTATTTTTAGAAAATCGCACCAATCATTTATTTTTTTCTCTGGATTTTTTAAAAAATCTTCGGAGTCAATTATACAAAATTTCAATTTTTCTTTTTTTAAAAATTTTATGATCGATAATTGTTGAGGATAACCTAATTCATAAACACTCGATAATGAATTTTTTCTCACATAAGAATTTATTACAAGTTTTGGATGACGAATTAAAATACAATTGTGGAAATTTTTAATCCATGATAAGTTTTTAACTGATAATAAATGGTGTGCCATATGTTTTTGATACCATATTTTTTTTCCTTCCGGAATTTCTGCAGTGAGTCTTTTAATTATAAGATTATAATTTGTTGGATAAGTATTGATAATTTCATCACTCATTGGGTGATTGAGCGTGTTTTCTTTTAAATAATGAGCGTAGAAAGGTTCATCAGTGACAAATGTATCAGATCTTGATGACCATGATCTCATAAGTGCAGTTGATATATTTCTAGGGCCTGACCAGCAAGCTATTTTCATTTTAGTTAGTATAGTTTTGGATTTCTTTTTTGTATAAAACTCTAATTTTATTTACAAATGAGTCAGGATTAGTTGATAGCAATTTTCTATTTTCTAACTTTGAAACAGGAATAATCCCAGCAAATGTTCCAGTCACGAAAGCTTCGCTACAGCTTTTAATATCTGCAAACTTAAAATTAACTTCAGAACATTCGATATTACCTTCTTTGCAAACCTTTATAGCTTTTGATCGTGTTATTCCATTTAAACAATATTCACCTGTAGATGTTAAAACTTTATCATTTTTAATAAAGAAAAGATTGGTGGAATTACAAGTACTAATGTTGCCATTCAGATCCATCATTATCCCTTCATCATAACCTAGCTTATTTGCTTCTATACTTGCTAAAATACAATTTAATTTACTTAAAGTGTTGTAATGAGGGCTGAGTATACTTTCATTAGGTCTTATATTAGGCACTCTCCCAATTGATACTCCTTTGAGATATATTTCAGGATTTGTTTTCTTGTATTCCGGAATGATCACCAAATTATTCGGTCCTACATTAGCGTTAGGATTTTGATATGGAGTAATCTTATCTCCTCTGGATATAACTAGGCGAATATGTACATCATCTGTCATCTTATTTTTATCCAAAACCTTATGTATTTCATAAATGATTTCTTTTTTTGTGTAGTTTATGTCTAGTGAGATACCTTTTGCACTAAAAAATAATCTTTCTAAATGCTCTTCAATGAAAACTAATTTTGAATTATGTAATCGAATCCCCTCCCAAATGCCATCACCAAGTAAAAATCCGCTATCAAAGACAGAGATTTTAGCTTTGCTTCTAATAACAAGTTTTCCGTTAATGTTAATATAAATATTATCATT
>CEOP01038998.1_pt1 | contig 17114 bp, 16 predicted proteins | sample 361301 | NCBI WGS metagenome assembly CEOP01 (sample SAMEA2619548, study PRJEB7988) | marine metagenome | biome: marine biome (ENVO:00000447); feature: deep chlorophyll maximum layer (ENVO:xxxxxxxx); material: "saline water (ENVO:00002010), including plankton (ENVO:xxxxxxxx)" | depth 55 m
CATTCACTATTGCCTCATCTTGAGGCATCCGTGTCCCGATATTAGATAAGCAACATCGCCTTTAGCCATCAGGAAGAGCATGGCTCAAAGCGAACAAGTGTTGTACTCCCGCGAGCTAGGACGGCAGCAGGAAACCCGAGGTTCGAGATCGCCGTGATTTCGTTCAAGTCACCCAACCCCCCACGCAATCCATGTCTGATTGCTTACTTAGGGAACAAACGTATGAACACACTCACCAAAACAAACACAAACATCATTCGACGCGGATTTACACTGATTGAAATCCTGATCGTCGTTGTCATTCTGGGTATTCTTGCCGCCGTTGTTGTGCCACAATTTTCCAATGCAGCTGATGATGCAAATGACGCCGCAGTTCGTAGTCAACTACAAACTCTCCGTGGGCAAATTGAACTCTATAGAGCACAAAATTCAGGTGACCCAGACCTTACAGGCACTGGTTGGACGGATATGATCGATGGCAATTATCTTATGAGTAATCCTAGCAATCCTTTGACTTCGTCAGCAACTGTTGCAGGTTCTGCAGCTGCTGGTGTTGGTTGGGTTTGGCGTGACAAAAGTGCAACAAACACCACCAAAGGCCTCTATGCAGTCAGTGCTGATGGCGCCGAATTCTCAGAATAAAACATTCCCTGCCGCCTCGGGCAGTGACGAAACCCAAACGGATCCAAGATGATGGAGGTCATCTGGATCCGTTTTTTTATTTTTTTACTCCTCAGAGACTTTATTTTCTATCTACAGGACACATATGCCACTGTTAGTACTCGAGTTACGCAAGTTATTGTCTAAATAATATCTCTGGGGAATTAATCTGTAGTCCGATAACAGCTGTGTATAGTCGAGGTGAGCAAGAAATGAATGATCGGGCTTGTGTTGGGTAGGAATTGGTCCGATGCATCCCATTGCCCTACGAGGGGCTTTTAGCATGAACACGATACGAACAACATTTCAGCATAATGCACATCGAAAGGGTTGGACGTTCATTGAACTCCTTACAACCATTAGCATCCTTTCCATTGCAGCACTGGTACTCATTCCAAGCGCAAGCTCTGGGGCTTCAGTTTCTGGCCAATCCGCTACCCGACATATTGTGACAGATATACTCGCCGCACAAATGGATGCGGTGGCTCAGCAGGAATATAGACGAATACATTTCTTTGCAGATGGAAGTGGGTGGTGCGTTGAAGTACTTGATGCAAGCCAACTCGCAACTTCGTACAGCGCTGGCACAGCCGAGTACGCAGATGATGCCTCAGAATCACAAGGGCAAGGCCAAACTTCGTTCATCGATTTTGCACAAGACACACGTTATAAAAACATGTCCATCACTTCTGCGCTTTTTGATGCAAGCACTACAAGCATTATTTTTGATCAAACAGGCGGAATAGTTGCGCCTGACGGATCTCCATCAACAGGTGGAAGCTTTGAACTTCATAGCAGTGATCACATTTGGCAAGTGCAACTCGCCCCGCTAACGGGGAAGCTGACAGTTGCAAAAATTGGCGGTGGTTCTTAATGTTTTTAAAAACAAAAAATGCGAAAGGCCATATTGGAATAGCATTGCATGATGGTGGTGTTGTCATTGGTCAGTGTTCGTGGAAAAATGGGATGTATTCTCATCCACAAGTGGCACACATTGAGCAGAACCCGCGGTGCCTTACTGCAGAATGTTGGCGCTCATTTTTGAACCAATCATCCATGCTAGGTTCAGAATGTGTTATATCGATTCCGCCATCAGTTGCCCAGCATCAAGTCCTCCGATTGCCGAATATGCAAACGTCTGAATTGAAAGAAGCGGCATCGTGGGAAATGGCAGATCGACTTGGTGTTGAGCGAAATTCATTACAGATGGATGCAATTCCAGTCGGATCAGGAGGAGACGTACTCGCAATCGCAATAGAACAAACGATGCTCACTGAATTACTCGACCCACTATATGCAGCTGGTATGCGCCCGACTGTTATTGAGCCAAGTTGCATCTCTGCAGCTCGAACGTTAAGTATGTTGCATCGACGACAAAGTGATGGCGAGATTGTACGAGCAGTGTTTGATTTTGGTATGCATGACTCGTCATTCATGGTGCTCGCTGGGGACTCACTCGTGTTTTATAAACATTTGAAACACAACGGCTTGCAGTTAATTGATTCTGTAGCATCTCACACTCAAGTTACAAAAGAACAAGCAAAACGTATGCTTGAAAATAGTAAAGTGAATGATATTGAAGATGATGTAAGCAAGGCTGTTCGTGACGCAACTCGTGCGAATCACGAAGCTATAGCTACAGACGCGATGAAATGCATTCGCCACTATGGCGTGACAAACCGTGGACCTCTTTCAACAAAACTGATCGTGACAGGCAGCGCTGGATGGAATCCATACTTAGCAAAAGCACTTAGTGATGCGTGTTCACAAAAGGTAGTTAGTGACAATGCAATATCACATGTACACACCTTGCCGGAAGAAGTAATAAGCATTGGTGGATGGCACGTAGCGCTTGGCGCAAGTTTAGCTTGCTTATCACAACGAAGGAAGCGACGTGGAAGTGACGTAACAATAAAGGAAGCAGCATGAATTTATTGCCGGAACAGTATGTCGAACGAAGCAAAAACAAAGCGCGAAGCAACCGAGTTGCTGTTGCAATCATTGCGACTCTTTGCGTTGTTGCCGCAGTAGCAACACATTCACGTCTATCGATGAATTCTGCAGTTGAACATCTTGTTGTTGCGCAATCAAGAGCAAACAGCGCACTTGAATTAGAAATTGACGCAACTTCACTGGAATTATCTAAAGCTCGATTAGAAGCATTTATCGTCAGGTACAACGATGAAAAAGTTGTCTTTGCGATGGGAGATATTGTCGCAACGTTGACAAACATGCTTCCACCTTCAATGACGCTTGAAGATATAGCGCTCGATATCGTGGAAACTGAGGACGGGAAAGGCATCATTGGCCGAATAGCCGGATTTGCATCATCAGACGAAACTATTGCAACGCTGGTTTCGCTTTTGCAAAACCAGGAGCCATTTGGTTCAGTTAGCATGGATTTTAGTAAATCAAAAATTGTTCGCGGCATTCGCGCACGATCATTTAGAGTTAGTTTTCTAATCGATTTAGAAAACGACTGGGAAGTTTCCCGCATAGCTATGGCAGGAGGTGCAGAATGACCGCATCAAAAGAACGATGGATGTTGTTTGGAGCATTTGTTTTAACAGTGCTATTTGTTTGTTTTTTCATCTGGCCTAATTATCAAAGCTCGCAACACGCAACAAAGAGCGCCATTGAACTAGAGGCACGAATTGCGCAGCTGGAACGTCGGCAAATTGAAGTTGAGCAAATGCATGAAGATTTGCTTCTTATGGAATCGCAAGTTGCATTTGACTGTAAACTCGTGCCTGCTTCGCCAGATACTGCGCAAATTGTAAAAGCGCTTTCTTTAGAAGTAGATGGACTCCATGTTTTGGACCAAAGTTTTACAGCTGGTGCAACGGCCTCCAAGTTGCAGCAAGAAAATAGTTTTGCAATTCAGCCACTCGCGGTTACATTGCATGCTGATTTTGACGCAATCTTTTCAGTGGTTCAAAATGTTGAATCGATGAATAGACTCATCCGAGTTTCCTCTTTACGTATTTCAACAATCAATTCTGAAGGCGCAAGTGAGGTACCAGTGCTCGAGGCATCAATCGGACTGCATGCTATGTATGACAATGGAGATTATCACCAATGAATAAGAAAATGAAGATGATTTGGCGACGATTAACCGCTGACAGCAGACGTTTTAGTTTGTTCTGCACGCTGCTGTTTGTTGGTTTGCTTCTTTGGGCGAGAATTATTGTTATTGCGCGGCCACCACGAACGGCTGTTGCAGAAACTGTGGCTGAAACAGTCTCTGTTATTCTTGCAAGTTCCGATAAAGTTTCGGTGCCTGTTGTGCTTGAATCAAAGCCTATAAAGAATCCATTTACAATCAATGCGTTTGCCTATCCAGAGATTGTTGTAGGGACCGATAATACAACGTTTCAGTATAGAAAAAACACAATAAAGTCGGAGCAAGCACTAGTTGACGGGCTTGAACTTGAGGCGATAATGGGCGAGATGGCAATGATCAACGGCCGAGTAGTTCAAAAAGGTGATGTTGTGGTTGCGCAGAATGTTCCAATTCCTCTGCGCCTTACGGAGTTATCTGGGCGTTCGGTCATCATTTCGGCTGGAGAGCGCCGATATGAATTGACAATAGCGCCCCTTCGCCACTAACTAACTGGCGACGGGTGCGTGTTTATGGAGACGCCCCCGTGAAACATTCCCACTATGTACTTGTACTAACTCTTCTGACTCTGGCCGCAGCCTCATTCGCGCAGGATTCTGGTGAAGAAATCGTCATGGACAAATTCGGCACGGTTGACCTTGTTGTCAATGAAACGGAAGTTGTGCAAGTGCTTGAAATGCTTGCTATTCAAAGCCGTAAAAACATCATTGCATCGAACAATGTTACCGGAGCTGTTTCTGCAAATCTGTATGACGTTACATTTAGCGAGGCACTCGAGGCAGTGCTTCGTGTAAATAGTTTTGGCTATATTGAAGAGGGAAATTTTGTGTATGTTTATACACTTGAAGAACTCGATACCATTGAAAAAGCAAGACGGAAAACAGAAAGTCGCATTTTTGAATTGCAATATTTATCCGCAGGCGATGCAGATGAGTTTGTAAAGCCACTTTTGTCGGAAGAAGGCAAAGCTGCATTTCGAGGCGATGTAGAAGCTGGGTACCAACCATCGTTGAAAGATGGCGGCGGAGACAGTTACGCTTGGTCAAGTAAATTGGTTATTAATGACTATCCAGAGAACCTCGAAACAATTGCATTGTTGCTGAAGGAGCTTGATACACCGCCAACGCAAGTCGTTGTAGAAGCAACCGTGGTGCAGACTAAAGTGACGGAAGACAATGAATTTGGAGTTGACTTTACGGCTTTATCAAATATTCAAATTGGCGGAATTGTTAATGGTCCACTTGCAGCAGCACAGAATGTGATAACTGGTGCGTTTAAAGACAGAAACATAGAGGGTGTTTCATCTAGTGTTGGTGGAACTGATTCAGCATTATTTTCAGGAGGGTTAAAAGCGGGGATTATCAAAGACCATGTCGGTGCATTTTTGAAAGTGCTTGATCAAGTTGTAGATACTACGGTGATGGCTCGGCCACGAATTACGTGTTTGAATAGACAGCGTGCAGAAGTCCTCATTGGTACACGCATTGGGTATCTGTCTTCAACACAAACAGACACCAGCACAACCCAAACAGTGGAGTTTTTAGACACGGGTATTCAGCTGGTGTTTCGGCCATTCATTTCACCTGATGGCATGATTCGAATGGAGATGCACCCAAATGTTTCATCCGCAACACTCCGCCCTGACGCTGGGCAATCGATTCCGGATGAGATTACTCAACAGATAATGACAAATGTTCGTTGTCGAGATGGCGAGACTATTATTTTAGGCGGCCTCTTTCGAGAGACGACACAGATTTCGCGCAATCAAGTTCCATTCCTTGGGGACATTCCTGTCATTGGTAATGCATTTCGTGGGCAAGACGACACTATTGAAAAAGAAGAGATCATTTTTCTCCTTACTCCGTCTATTATTCCCGACGAACGCTTGTGGGAAGCAGGTAGGGATTCACTTGAAATTGTTGAGTCAGTCCGTGTTGGCGCAAGAGCCGGGCTTCTTCCATTTAGTCGTGATCAAATTACAGCAAATTACAATAGAGACGCGTTGAATGCATATCGAGTTGGCGATTTAGACAACGCGTTGTACTGGTCGAACTTATCGCTTCGTAACATGCATGAGCAACCAGAAATGATTCGCTTGCGAGAGCGTATTACTAATGAAAAAGAAACAGTCTGGGAACGTGATTTACTTCGCGAGCTCCTGTTGAGAGAAACGCAAACCGCGCAAGCAAATGCGGAGGTGATTCAATGAATCGATGTATTGTTTTACTTGGCGTTAGTTTATTAGTTGGTTGCGGGGGACCGACAAAACAAGGGAAAATTGCTCGCATGAATGCACATAATCGCATGGACGCGGTGAACGCAGACCTTGCCGCGCAACAAGCAATGCAACAATTTGAAGTTGGACAGTTAGAAGCCGCCATTGAAACCATTGATGCAGCAATTGCTCGCTACGAAGAAAACGCAGAATATCATTTGCTTCGTGGGCGAATATTAATGGAACAGCACCGTCTAGATGCGGCAAGTAAATCATTTGTTCGTTCAATTGAACTCAATTCAGATATCGCTGAGCCACACTATTTTTTAGGTGTTTTACATCAGCGCTGGTCGGAGGATGCGCAAGCGTTGGCTTGTTATAAAAATGCAATGGAAGCCAATGTTACACACCCGCAGTATTTATTAGCAACAGCAGAGTCCCATGTTGCACTTGGGCAGTTAAACGAGGCAATTGCTTTATTACAAAATGCAGGAAAAGAATTTCAGCACCAACCATCAGTAACTGCATTGCTGGGCCATATACATTTGAGAAATGGCAATCCGAGTGGAGCGGCAAAATATTTAGCAGACTCGCGATTACTCGGAAACGATGACATCGAAGTGTTGACACTACTTGCAACAGCTCAGTTTAGTGCTGGTGACTATGCAGACTGTTTGTTTACTGTCGCGCAATTGGATGAAGTCCAAGATTTGTCATTTACATTCCAGCGGCTAAAAGGAAAATGTTTAGCGTCGACCGGCCGACCCATTCAAGGTAGAGATATTTGCCTGAAGGTAACAAGGCAGATACCGGACGATACTGGAGCATGGGTTGATCTTGGCTATATTTCATGGAAAATGGGTGACTACGAACGAGTCGCTTTTTGTGGGAAGAAAATTAGCGAATTGAACCCAGATTCTCCCGAAGGACCGCTGTTTGAGGGCATCGTTGCGATGCGAAAAGGGGACTATCAAAAAGGCGAAGAATTGCTTGCGCAAGCGCAGTCCGATAACACTGCTGTTTTGATTCGTACCCTTCTTCAAACACACGCTACTAGTGCAAAATTAGTTGCAAAAAGTCGAGTTACACAGAATATGACGGCAAATACGGCCGAAGGTGAAAATGAGCAACACCTAGTTGAATTGGGTCAGGAAAGCCAGCCAATTGTTCGTGTGACTCAAGACTCCTCCCACGCACCGTAGACGTCTGTCGCTGCTTGGGAACAACCAAGTAAAGGCACACCGTGTACACAGATCCAATCTTCATCTCAGTAGTGACAGTAACAACGCTCACAGCGATTGTTGCAGTTATCGTTGCATTGAAATCGAAGGCAAGGGAAGCTGATGCAATTACTGAAATGCAAACAGCAAAGCTTGAATCAGAAGAAGCGCATGGTTCACTTGATTCAGCGAAAATTCACGGTTGTATTGACCGCACTCGGCGTCGACAAGTTGAATCTGTGTTTGATGTTCTTCGAGACGCAGTAATTGTTGTTGATGCACATGGCGAAGTATTGCACGCAAATAAGGGTGCTTCTGGTTTACTTTTGGTTGACCCAAGTGAAGCTGCGGGTAAACCACTAGCTGATGTGGTTATGGATCACCAACTTACAGCAACTATTGCGGATGCACGAAGTGGGCTTCCAAAAGAAGGTCGACAGTATGAACAAGAGATTGAAAATGACGAAGAAACAGTCGCGTACGAAGTGCATCTTCAATCCGTGGGGCACCCTGATGAGGCAATGCACGCAGTTGTAACTGTGTTGCGCGACTTGTCACGAGAACGAGAAATTGCTCGCTTAAAAAGCGATTTTGTTTCAAAAGCAAGCCACGAACTCAGAACTCCTTTGTCATCTATCGCCGCTTACATTGAAATGCTAGAAGATGGCGATGCAAAAGATGAAACGACTCGCCAGGATTTTTATGGTGTGATTTCAACAGAAACAAAACGGCTGCAGCGCATGATTGACAACTTGTTAAACATTAGTCAAATAGAAGCCGGCCTGATGCACATCGACCGAGTTTCGGTGAGCTTTGATGAACTTGTTGGCCGTGCTGTTACAAACATGAACCCGCAAGCAAAAGAAAAGAACCTTGAAATCCATACGCAACTTGCAGACGTTGATTTGTCTGTTGTAGGTGATGGTGACATGTTGTATCAAGTCATTGTGAACTTGCTCTCGAATGCAATTAAATATACCCCCCAAGGTGGCCGAATCACTGTGGCCGCAGACACCGATAATCTTACTCGCAGCCTCCATTTTTCTGTATCGGATACCGGCCTAGGTATTGCGCCTGACCAAACAGCGAAAGTGTTCAATAAATTTTTCAGGATAGAAAATTACAGACACGTTGCAAAAGGTACAGGCCTTGGTCTTAACTTATGCCAGCACATCATTGAAACTTTGCACAGTGGACAGATTGGATTAGAGTCAACATTAGGTATGGGTTCAAAATTTTGGTTTTCTATACCCGCAGAACGAGGTCAGCAAAAGGCAGCATGACAACTACACATTCCATATTAATAGTTGATGACGAAGCGCATATTTTGCAAGTGCTTTCACTGAAGTTGCGAAATTGTGGATACACAATTTATACAGCCGTAGATGGTGAAGATGCTCTTCATCAAGCGAAGCAGAGCCCGCCGGATCTGGTCATTACAGACGTCCAAATGCCGTATATGAATGGTCTCAAATTTGCGCACGAATTGTCCGCTAACAGCACAACATCCCACATTCCAGTGGTAGTGTTAACTGCTCGTGGGCACACACTTGAGATCAGCGACACAAGAATACCTAATGTTAAAAAGGTGCTAAGCAAACCGTTTAGCCCTCGTGGTATTGCTGAATTGTGTGTCCAATTGCTAGCTGAAGTGCAAGGAAGACCATCTGAAATACGAGATGCCGCGTGAATACAAAAAACTTTACATCAACTAATAGAAATAATCGTACTCCATTCGAAAAGTTGGCTCGTGAGACTGGAGTTGTTCTTTTGCATTGTGATGCAAAAGGCAAACTTGTCCACGGTGAACAAAGTGACTGGCTTATTGATTTGCTTAGTGCCTCACCACTTGTTCGACTTGCGTTGAGCGCAAGTTGCACGGCTTGGAATACACAAGAAGAGGCGCAACCTTCAGAGGCATTCCAAGGTCTATGGTTTGTGCCATTGCGGAATATACATAATCGCCGTGAAGAAGGCTATGCAGTAGGTGTATTAGTAACGGATGCACTTTGCACAAGTGAATACTTGCATGCATTGTGCCAAGCAAGTGGAGCGGACTCGACAGTTGTTCGCGATATGCTTCTTTCCCTTTCACCGATTGCTACGCATGATGTGCAACGCGTTGCCTCTATGTTTCAGTTTGCATGGAACGCTCAGGCTGAAAGTGAAACAAATCAAAACACAATGGATTCAGTTGGGCAAGAACTTACTGATTCATACGAAGAGATAAATTTGTTATACACAATCACCAGCAGCATGAATTCTGTGAATCATCCAAAACGATTTATTGAACTAGCTTGCGATGAATTATTACAAACACTTCCATACGAGTGGATTGGCGTGCAACTTCGAGTTGGCGATCGCTTGCCGCGCATTGGAAACGATCTACTCTTTGCCGGAAATGTTCAAAGCGATAGTTCTGAGATGGTTCGCTCTATTACAAATGAAATGACGAATAAGCCTATCATTTCAAACAGCAATGACTCAGTTGCGAATACTCTGGGTCAAGCAACAATCATCGAACCAATAATGAGTGACGGAAAGGTTATTGGCGTACTTGTTGCAGCGAATAAGCTTGGGGATGACACGGAAGCGTCCTCAGTAGACAGTAAACTTTTATCCGCAACTGCATCTCAAATCGCTATTTTCCTTGAAAATGCCCTTTTGTACGAAGATTTAAGCGCGACATTCCTCGGTACGCTTGAAGCGTTAACCGCGTCAATTGATGCGAAAGATAAATACACTTGTGGTCATTCTCAAAGAGTGGCACTCTTAACCGCACAACTCGCAGAAAAAGCTGGCCTCGACGCAGATCAGGTCGATAGGTTCCGCATTGCAGGACTCGTGCACGATATTGGCAAAATTGGCGTCTCCGAGCACGTGCTTACGAAGCAGGGTGGTTTGACGAATGCCGAGTTCGAAGAAATTCAAAAGCATCCAGAAATTGGAGCAAAGATTTTAAAAGACATACCGCAAATGGAAGACATACTTGGAGGTGTTCTGCATCACCATGAAAAATTTGCAGGTGGTGGTTATCCTCACGGTATTGCAGGTGATGCTATTCCGCTGGTCGCACGAATGATAACTCTTGCAGATACATTTGATGCAATGTCATCAAGCAGAACCTATCGCAATGCGATGAACCGCAATGCAGTGCTTGACGAAATGAAACGGGTTGTTGGTACGCAGTTCGATCCAGAACTCGCAGAGCATTTCTTTAATCTTGATTTTTCTAAGTGGGAGCAGTTGATGGTCGAACATCAAGCGTGGAGTCCTATAACGAGCGAAGGGAAAGCGGCATGATTTTAACATCAGAAGCACATAGAGCAGCAACTGTAATCTGCATTACAGGCGACTTAACGACGGACGACAGCGATAGTTTTCAACGCGAAGTCCGAGAAACAGTTGGAAATTTCAGCACGAACGTCATTATTGATTGCACAAGTTTAGGCCTAATTGACTCGGTTGGACTTGAGTCGCTTCTTTGGTTATCCGATGAATTGAGTAGAGCGGGAAACAAACTTCGTTTCGCGTCTGTTCCAGAACCGCTTGAACGCGTTTTTGAACTTACACGTTTAAACCGTGTTTTTAGTAGCCATGAATCAGTAGAACAAGCAGCACGGAGTTTTACCTAATCAGTTATGAAACCTCAGCAAGATACAATCCCATCAGCATTGACCGCCCAAGCACCGCTTGGTCAATTGTTATTGCGAAGAGGAGTCTTGTCGCAAGAACAGCTCGATAGTGCACTCAAGCAACAACAAGGTTGCGAGCAACGTAAATTAATCGGAGAAGTGCTTGTTGAAATGGGTTTGGCTGATGACCAAACAGTTCTAGAAACACTTGCAGAAGCTTACGGCATTCCTTTTGCTTCTGACACTGCTCGACTGGCCGACCCTAAAGTAATTGAGTTATTGCCTCGTGAATTCCTCGAAGAACACGGCGTGCTACCGATGTTCCTTGTGCGCGGTGTACTCACGGTTGCTGTGAGTGAACCAGCAAATTTATATTTGCTCGAAGAAATTGAACGGCGTACTGGATATCGTGCCCAAATTGTCGCAGCAACAGCAGCAGACATTGAATCTGCGCATGAGTCTTACCTTCCAGCTGCTAACGTTTTTGTTATTGATGAAATTTATGAAGATATTGATGAACATGATTTTGCAGTCATTGAGCATGAAGCAACAGAACTTGCTGATCTTGAAGAAGATGCAGGTCACGGCCCGGTCGTCAAACTAGTTAACTTTTTAATTTATTCCGCAGTGCAAGAAGGCGCTTCGGATATTCATATCGAACCAGACGACCACTCACTTCGAGTACGGTACCGTGTAGACGGAAAACTGTACCAAAAAATTAAACCGCCTTACAAGATGCAGCAAGCAATCGCGAGTCGCATAAAGATTATGGCAAACCTTGACATCTCAGAGCGCCGCCTCCCGCAGGATGGCGACTTCAACGTCATGATGGATGGCAGGCCTATCGACTTGCGTGTTTCAACTATGCCAAGCAAGTACGGCGAAATTGTTGTCATGCGTATCATTGATAGTAAGAACAACAGGTTGTCACTTGATAGTTTAGGGTTCAACGAACAAATGTTAATCGATTGGAAGAGTATTGTTGAACAACCAAATGGTGTTGTCCTTGTGACAGGCCCAACTGGATCTGGTAAATCAACCACGCTGTACTCGGTCTTGTCACAACTCGACACTGACGAAATCAATGTAGCAACGATTGAAGATCCAATCGAAGCACAAATTAGCGGCATTAATCAATCACAAATCAACGAACGCGCTGGCTTTACTTTCTCTACTGCTTTGCGTTCAATGCTTCGTCAAGACCCAGATGTTTTAATGGTCGGCGAAGTGCGAGACCCGGATACCGCTGCAATCGTTTCCCAGGCCGCGTTGACAGGACACCTTGTCTTCTCGACGCTGCACACAAACGATGCGATTTCTGCTGTTACCCGACTAGTTAATCTAGGGATTGAACCCTACCTCGTTGCAGCAACTGTTCGGGGCGTGCTTGCGCAACGACTTGTTCGAAAAATTTGCCCACACTGCAAAACTGCTTGGGAAGGCGATGACGCTGTCCGCAATGCGTGCGGTGGTGGAGAGTATTACATGGGCGCAGGTTGTAACCGTTGCCGTTGTACTGGCTTTGCTGGGCGAATTGGCATTTTTGAATTACTCATTCCAACGAACGATTTACTTGAAGCCATTGGCCGGGGAGCTTCTTTGCAAGAACTTCGCATGCTCACGGATCACGCAACACTACGTGTTGACGGATTAGAAAAAGTAGCCAAGGGACTTACGACTCCAGAAGAAGTGCTTTGTGCAACAAGGAGTCTGAGCGTATGACAACCATGAGTACAATGTTGGCGAAAGAAACTTTCGCTTGGAAAGCTCGTGATTTACACGGCCGTGAGTTGACCGGATCGCAAGTCGCAATCAATGAAGACGAAGTTGCAAGTGTGCTTCGTACACAGGGCTTGTTTGTTACGGCAATTGATCCGGAACCATTGATGCAGGGCGAAGAGGATGTTGTCAAAGATGACATCATGACCGCTATTGCACAGCGACGCGTGAAGCAAGATGATGTTATTGCATTCTGCCAACAACTTGCCGTCATGCTTGAAACAGGTGTTCCACTTTCGGAATCACTTGAATCGCTGTCTAAACAAACAAAGCATAAAGAGTTTCGAGATGTACTCAACAGTGTGCATTCGGATGTATGCGGCGGTGATGCGCTATCAACAGCGCTAGCCCGAAGAAAGCGCGTTTTTCCACGCATTGTCGTGAGTTTGGTTCGAGCTTCAGAACTATCCGGCACACTACCAATGATGCTCGAGCGAGTGGCGAGTTACTTGTCGCGTGAACGTAAAACGATTCGTGAAGTTAAGGGCGCAATGACGTATCCGATGATTATGGGTTTCACTGCAATCGTTGTGACATCTCTCATCGTAACATTCGTATTGCCACGATTTGCAAAAATATACGAAATGCGTTCAGCTACGTTGCCAATGCCAACAAAAATTCTCATGGGTATCAGTGATGGCTTACTGGGAACGTGGATGTATTGGATACCAGCGCTTATCGCAATGAGCATTTTAGCAGTTCTATGGCATAGAACATCAAGTGGCCGCAATGTTTTTGATTGGCTTAAACTAAAAACCCCAGTTGTTGGTCCTATGTTCAGTCAACTGTACACAACACGTGCTTCTCGAACACTTTCGACGTTGCTTGCAGCGGGTGTTGGCGTGCTCGATGCAATTGGAATTTGCCGCGATGTAACGGACAACGTACAGTTCGACCGCCTTTGGACAGATATGGAAAACAACGTTCGCAACGGACACGCCCTAAGCGATGCAGTTTTCGAATCGCCGTATGTGCCGTCGTATGTCGCGTCGATGATGGCTTCTGGCGAACGATCGGGCAAGCTTTCGGCTGTGATGGATCGCGTTGCAAGCTTTACAGATGAAGAACTTGAGTCGCGCGTTAAAAGCGTGAGTGCAATGATCGAACCGCTGATGATTCTCGTCATGGGTGGTGTCGTTGGCGGTGTTGCAATTGCAATGCTCTTGCCAATCTTCAGCATGTCAAAAGTCATCTCTGGCGTGTAAAGACTCTGTTAATAGTTCGCTCGAAGGCTCGCTTGGTGTGACAGACACTGTAAGCCATGTTTCGAGGGCTTCGCGTATTTCATCAGCACTTTTCGCAAGACGAACACGTTCTTTGAGCGGTTTGATATGACCCAGTGTTCGACCGTACAACGCAATTCGATTTGTGATGCAGTGCAATGCCGAACGTTCACCTCGGTGTTCTAAAATCAATTCGAGGTGTCGTAAAATGATTCTAATTTTGTCGTTTCGATCACGATAAATTGGCGTTTCGCCTGAAAGTGATTTAGCAATGTCATCAAAAATCCACGGCTCTTTCATCGAATGCCTACCAACCATTATGCCGGCACATTTAGTGTAGTCAAACATTTGCTGTGCACTTTCTGCTGAATTGATGTCGCCGTTTCCAATAACTGGAATCGAAACCGCTTCAACAACTTTCGCAATCCCATCAAGGCATGCTCTGCCGGAAAATTTTTGACTTGTCGTTCTCCCATGCACTGTAATTGCTCGGATCCCAGAATCTTCAAGGCGTCTTGCTAGGTCTGGCGCTGTTAGTTCATTTTCTCCCCAGCCCAGACGAACTTTTGCTGTCACTGGAACGCCATCACACGCATCGATTATTTGCTTGGCAAGGTTCGCAGTTCTCCCAGGAGTCTTGAGTAAAAGCGAGCCGCCGTTTTTCTTGCATACCTTATCAATAGGACAACCCATGTTGATGTCTATAACCGTTGCGCCTTGTTCAACGGCCCATGCGCCAGCTGCAGGAAGCGGGTCTTCAACATTGCCATAGACCTGCACAGAAAGTGGTCTGTCGTCTGGATGAAGTTTTGCTTTTTCACAAACAGCTGGAATTCGCCTTGCGATTGCTCTGGAATTGAGCAGTTCCGACCCAGCAAGTCCAACACTGCCAAGTTCACGGCAAAGAAGGCGAAACGGTAAATCAGAAATTCCCGCCATTGGGGCAAGGAGGAGAGGAGTAGCAAGTTTGACAGCACCAATTTGCATCTGTGCCATTCTGGCATATTCAGTAAGAGAAAACCACGATTAAACCATGTAAAAGTGCATTAATTTTCTTCTTTCGGGGTCGCACAGTTGGCATCGGGGTTGCGTATATATAGGTGCAAACGCGGTAAACCCATCGTGGACCGCCTAAGCAGAAGGAGACTTATTATGTCAAAAATTATAGGTATTGACCTAGGAACAACGAACTCAGTAGTTGCCGTCATGGAAGGCGACCAACCTAAGGTTCTCATCAACAGTTCGGGAAACCGAACTACACCATCAGTCGTTGGTTTTACCGATAAGGACGAACGCCTCGTTGGGCAACCAGCACGTCACCAACAAGTGACAAACCCAACCAACACTGTTTTCTCAGTGAAACGTTTTATGGGTCGTCGGCACAACGAAGTGAAATCTGAAGAGACAATGGTGCCATACGGTGTCCTTGGTGGCGCAGATGATCTTGTAAAGATTGGCGTGCGTGACAAAGAATATACACCATCTGAAATTGCTGCAATGATTCTTGGTGAACTCAAGAAAGTTGCTGAAGACTATTTAGGTGAAACAGTAGATCGCGCAGTTATTACAGTGCCTGCATACTTCAACGATGCGCAGCGTCAAGCAACAAAAGATGCTGGCGAAATTGCTGGATTGAAAGTTGAACGAATCATCAACGAGCCAACAGCAGCAGCACTTGCGTACGGTCTTGAAAAGAAGACTAACTCAAAGATTGCAGTGTTCGATCTCGGCGGTGGTACATTTGACGTTTCGATTCTTGATATCGGCGACGGTGTCTTTGAAGTGCTCGCAACAAACGGCGACACGCATCTTGGTGGCGATGACTTCGATCAGCGCTTGATTGACCACATTGCAGATGAATTCAAGAAGCAAGAATCCATGGATCTTCGAACAGACCCAATGGCTTTGCAACGCTTGAAAGAAGCTGCTGAAAAAGCGAAGTGTGAACTTTCACAACAAAAAGAAACCTCTGTAAACCTACCGTTTATTACTGCAGACCAGAATGGCCCGAAGCATTTGCAAGTAACAATTACTCGTGCAACATTCGAAACAATTTGTAGTGACTTGTTTGACCGACTTCGTAAACCCTGCTTATCAGCATTGAAAGATGCGGGTCTTAAAGCATCCGAAGTTTCAGACATTGTTATGGTCGGCGGTTCAACACGAATTCCAAAGGTGCAAGAAATTACAAAAGAGGTTTTTGAAACTGCGGAACTTGATAAGTCCATCAACCCTGACGAAGTAGTTGCAGTTGGTGCAGCGATTCAAGGTGGTGTCCTGACTGGAGACGTAAAAGACGTTTTACTTTTGGATGTTACGCCACTCTCACTTGGTGTTGAAACACTCGGTAGCGTGATGACTTGTTTGATTGAACGCAATACAACAATTCCAACTTCCAAGAAGGAGACGTTCTCAACCGCTGCAGACAGTCAGTCTTCAGTTACTATCCATGTCCTTCAAGGTGAACGAGAATTTGCTGCTGATAACCGTTCGCTTGGTCGATTTGACCTCACGGACATTCCACCAGCACCTCGTGGCACACCACAAATTGAAGTGGAGTTTGCAATTGACGCAAACGGCATCTTGAATGTTTCAGCAACGGACAAAGCAACAGGCAAAACCCAACAGATCGAAATCAAGGGTTCCTCTGGTTTGAACGACGATGAAATCGAAAAGATGAAGCAAGATGCAGAAGCACATGCTGAAGAGGACAAAGCACGACGTGAACTTGTTGAAACAAAGAACAAAGCCGAAATGATGATGCATGAGACCAAGAAGTCCATGGATGAGCACGGCGATAAGATTTCACAAGAAGCACGCGGTGCAATTGAGTCATCTTTGTCTAACCTTGAAGAAAAACTTAAGGGCGACGATAAAGAAGCAATCGAAGCAGCACTTACTGCACTCGCTGGTTCTGCTGAAGAACTCGGCAAGGCCGTGTACGAAGCTACAGCAGCAAACGCGACCGGTGGTGACGCCGGAACAGAAGGCGAATGTTGTGGCGGCGAAGATTGTGCTGACGGAAGTTCCAACAGCGGTGATGATGTCATCGATGCTGAATACGAAGTGAATGAAGAGTAACCCTTTGCATTTGTAACCTTACCTCCCTCCCTCGGAACTTTAAGTTCCAAGTGCAGAGCCCTTCACAAGAAGGGCTCTGTTTTTATAAGTCCTCGATTGATAAACTGACTTGAAATAGGTCGCGAACTCTAGGTTGATTAATTGTCTTTTGGTTTTTTGCCTTCAACAGTCAATCGAGCA